>Ga0316222_1000028_pt1 | contig 260714 bp, 255 predicted proteins | sample TBH18011metaG_FD_206008 | JGI IMG/M metagenome (GOLD analysis project Ga0316222, IMG submission 206008) | Freshwater microbial communities from Trout Bog Lake, Wisconsin, USA - TBH18011 | ecosystem: Environmental > Aquatic > Freshwater > Lake > Hypolimnion/Profundal zone | place: USA...
AAGTCTCTACCGCGACACGCTTCAATGAGTTTTGCTGGCGGAATGAGACTCCTTGGTCAGTCATCCGTCAGCGTAACGCAAACATCGTTTCCAGCTCGCGGCGTGGACAATCATCCGTTTTTCAACCAATTTTAGAGTCCCACCCCCCCTATCCACCGTTACCCAGCAGCGCCCGCTTCAACTGTTGCGTTGGCGGCACGGGTCCCAGGAACGTCGCCAGCAAAGTCTCGGCGAAGTGATGATCCGAAATATCGCCCAGGCTCCGGCCATTGAAGGTCACGGAAACGCCTTTGGACGTGAACGTCATTGTCGTTTCGTCGCCGCGATGGATGGGGGGCACTGAAACCAAAAACCGCTCGATATCCTGTGGATCAAGATAGCATTCTGGCGGCCGGCAATTATTGGCGAAGCCGTCCCGCCACGCGCTCCGCGCGCGATCCGCATCGACATCGCGCAGAAACCGGATATCGAGCACTTTCGGTTCCGGAGAATGCAGGATCGTATTGGGATTGTCGCTGCGATGTTCCAGATACAGTCCGGCAACGTAGATATGAATCCCGAAGACTGACCATGTGCGCAGCCCCATTCCGTTCAGCCGCAGCCGTACGCCATCCACGATGCGGATCTCCGGCATCGCGACATCGTCCAGCACGGCGCCCCGAACCGGGTAAATGGACGCCAAACCGATCGCTGCCGAAACCAGAACGCGGATCATCGGGCATCCTCCCATCAACCTCCTTCCAAGTATGGTCATGATGAGCGCGAACGAAAGCCGTCATCGCGCGACAAATTCTGTCAGTTCTGGCGTTTTCGGAAGTTGAGCCGGTCAGGACACCGCGTCATTGAACGCCGGCGCCCGAACGCTGTTCCACAACAGGCCGCCGAGAAACCCTGTAACGACGGTCCAAACAACCAGTTCGACCGTCGCGGACAGGAGCCCCGGCGTGCTGGTGGCGCCGTCGATCACGACGGCCGCGATCACCGATGCCGCGAAATACATCAGCATCCCAACAAACGGGAACGTGATGGGAAACACCCGGTGCGACGACAGCGCCGTCACCCCCACCAGCACCAGGCCCGCGAGCAGCCGGCTGATCGCGGCGCCATCCGGCCCGAACGGCGGTGTCAGGATCGCCGCGGCCGCAACGGCTGCGGCGGCGGCCATTGCCGTGCAGGTGACGTTCTTTCCGGTGTGCCCCGGCATCAGCATGCCGACGTTCACGGCATGGCTGAGAGCAAGGCATGTCACCGAACCGAGGCAACAGCCCAGGACCAGCGGCGACGCAACCACTCCCGGCGCGATCAGCGGCAGCAGAATGTCGCGCCCCAGCCAGACAATACCTGACACATACGCGCAGATCACGGACAGCGCAGCGGCCGAACGCCGAAAGAACAACCGTCCCTGGTCGATATCGTTCAGCCGTTTGAAGCGTTCCGTGGGAAACCAAAGCCCGAACGGAACCACGATGGCCTGCGCCATGATCGCTGCCGTTTTTAAATGCAATGTGTAGGTTCCGACCGCGACCACGCCGCTAAACCCGGCCACGAACCAGCGATCGGTCATATCCATCAGCGCGTAGATGAATGTGGTCAGCAGCAGGGGAAAGCCGTAACGCACCGCGTCCAGGTAAACCGCTCGGTCGAACCGGGGTTGCGGGCGCAGGATAGCGAGTGCGGCCAGGCTGACGGCGAACACGCAGGCGCCCCGGGTCAGGAAGGCCATGTTGACCGAGATCGGACCCTGCTCACGAAGGATCAGCAGCACCACCAGATAGAGCAGGTTGCGTGACACCAGGACGGCGCCGAACGGCCCGGATGCGCTGCTGGCCCGTAAGCCGGTCAACGTCATCAGGATCAGGGCCTCGCCAGCAACGGCCAGCAGCAAAGCGTTTGTCCAGGCAGAATGGAAGATGGCTTCAGCGATCAGACCGATCGCCGCAAGACAGAGTGTCGTGGCCGGCAGTGTGCTGACCAGCAACAGACCGGCCACGACGGGCAATTGCATGCGATCCATGTGCAGCATCTTGACCATCGCATGATCGATACCGAACAACACCAGCGACGCCAGCGGTGTCAGCATGGGATCAACCAGCGCCCACACACCGAAATCGGCCGGTGTCAGGCCACCCCAGAGCACGCGGGTCTGAACGAGGGTCAGCACCGCCGCCACGCCGGTTGCGGCGCCATACACGGCGATGCCGCCCGGGTGCCGTCCCGTCCGAGCCAGCCGGGCTTTCAGTGCAACGCGTGAGGGTGGATTCAAACGGCTGACGTCAGGACGATCGGGATCACACACACATCACCGAACGATGACTCCGGGATCGTTTTTGTTGCCAGCCTCCGGCTGCGCAACTCCAGCCTTATCGCTCAGTCCCTTGTGCGCCATTTTCCCTATGTTGATGAAAGGCGTCGCATAGAGTTGGGCGACTGTGCGATAGTTCTGTCCCTCGGTTTCCGGCAAGCCGAGCCGGAAGCTGCCGCGCGGTTCGGAGTACAGGAACGTGCCGAACAACTTGTCCCAAACCGAGAGGAGCAATCCGAAATTCTTGTCCCAGTGACGCGGTTCTTTGCTGTGATGCAAATGATGCTGAGAGGGGCTGAGGAATATGTTTTCGAGCCAGCCGTATGACATGTCGATATGGGAATGGCGAAGGTGATAGAAACTGAGCGCGTTCACCAGGAAGTAAGCATCGACCCCGGCAATGGTGTTGTCATAGATCGGCATCGAAAACAGGTAGGAAAACACCCCGATCACCGCGCCGGACGTCAATGCAACGCCGGTATTATCAAATATCTGTTGGGCGGGATGAAATCTTTTGTTGGTGATCGGGATCAGGAACTCAGAAGAGTGATGGATCTTGTGGAACTCCCACATCACCTTAATTTTATGATCCAGATAATGGGTGTAGAACGTCGCGAAATCGGCCCCGATGATCACGGCGGTCACCACGATCAGCCAAACCAGCGTGGTTTCCGGCACTTGAGCATGCGGGCCGAACAGCCGGGTCAGGCCTTCGTAACTGCTGGTGGAAATAAAGATGCTGCCCAGAAGCAGGGGGGCGATGAACAGTGGCGTGGCAAGCCGATTCAAGGCGTAGATGATGAGATCGGTGTGCACCGTCTTGGTGGTGAACATGGCCGCCGGAAAGCAAAAGCGCAAGAAACCGTGGAAGGTTTTGGGTAGTCCGTGATTAGTCCGAACCAGGAATGTTATCGCGGCGCCAATGGCAAGCGATACCCAGGTCATGATGGTAACAAAAAAAGTGAAGCTCACGAAATGTGATAATATTCTCGAAATAAGAGGCCAAAACATCTAAACCTCATTGCACAAAACTGTGCTGTCAATCTTAGGGGATAGGGCCAAGCCAGTCCTACACAGCGGATTCACTGGATTTGTGTTCGCCTAAGCGCCCAATCCGGTGTGCGTATCGTTTCGTGTTTTTTATCTCTGACTTTCTAAATCCACCAGCGGGATTTTTTCATTTGTGCGTGAGACGCCGGCCGCTATCGGGCCGCTCCTGACGACCGGACTGATTTGTGGTGTTGTCTGACCCATTGACGCGTTTCGACTAAATGTGGCGCCTCAAACGGCGCGTGTAACGCCCGGCTGTGTCATCGCCGCCAGGACCCGCGCGGACGTAGCGTCATAGCGTCGCGGTAACCGCGACGCCGCGCGATGCGGGCGCCGGGCAATGCACCAGCACCTCCTCCAGCCTGTCCAGCAGGTAGTCGGCATCGGCATCGTCCATTGTCTCGACCAATGTCAGGACCCCGGTGATCACGCGGGAGCGAAACCGTTCCCGTTCGAGCGGCGTTCCGTCGAAGACTGTGTCATCCACCACCTCGACCGCCGCCAGCACGGCGCCATACAGCGCCGCGGGCATGGCCGCCTTGCGATACAGGGCCTCCAGTCCGCGACGGCCGGGCTCATGAATCAGGATTTGTGTATGGTCGAGCGAAATGCCGCTCCGCACCGCCATCCCTGCCTCAAAGAATGCGACATCGCCCGTGCAAATCGCGCGCAGCAGCAAAGACGGCGTCAGCCGCCCATGGCGGTGCATGTGAGTCACCATGTGCTGAAGGTTGGTGTCCGAGGCACCCGAACTCAGGTGAATAACGGCATGCTCCCGGGCGCTCAGCACGATGTCCGAGGCAATTGCCGGCGCAAGATCGTGGTGCATTACCAGATGAGTCTGGAGCGCCTTCGACACCATGGTCACGAGGCGTTCGGCAACCGCGAGCGGCAGCCGGGCGCTCAGAACCATCGCTTCCTTCACCCGTATGCTGCCCGCGAAGCGGTCCAACGCCCGATGGAAGCTGGCCGAGGCGATGCTGGCGCGCTCGTTGCCCATCAGCATGACAACCGCGGGTTCCTGTGCCCGGATGATAATAACGTCGGATACCGCTTCGCTCAGGTTTGGCCGGCTGGCGATCGCCTCTTGTTTGGGACCGGAGTTGCCACGCACGATTTCGATCAGGTCTGCGTCTGTCAGCACCAGGCTGTCGGCCAGCAGCGGCAGGGCGACGAACTCCACATCGTTCGCCAGTTTTTTGGCCACGTCGTGCGGCAACAGCGAAGCGTGGCGCAGGCCGCGCGACAGCGCCGCTCGGACCTTCACCTCCACATCCTTGGCCAGGATGCGCACGATATCCTGTGCCAATGCGACCTCGGCGGCGGTCAATCTCTTGCCCGACAGGTCGGAGGCGAGCTTGCCCGCCAGTTCCACCCGCATATCGGGCGAGGGTTCGGCCATTAACCGAGCGACATCGTGGGAAGACAGTGTGGCAGGCATTGGAACCTCGTGCGATTACGGATCGCACGAGTGTGACAGGGAAGCATGAACAAGCGGTTAACGCGGGCCTTACAAAAACGCGCTAAGATGTCGTTAGCCGCCGCAGCAGACTGCCCTCCGTCAGAATCTGAGACATGACTTCCGGCTGACCGCCATGTGCCGGGAAGAACACATACAATGGCACGCCATCGCGTCCGTTCTGGCGCAGGAAGGCGGTGATCGCCGGGTCCTGCCGGGTCCAGTCCCCCTTCAGATAGGTCACATCGCCCGCCGCGAACGCCTGCCGAACCTGGTCCGTGTCGATCGCCACCCGTTCATTCAGCAGGCAGGTCACGCACCAAGCCGCTGTCATGTTTACGAATACCGGCCGTCCGGCGGCGCGCAGCGCGGCCAGCCGTTCGGGGGTATAGGCCTCGGCCGATTGGGCGGTTTCCGTCGCCCCGACCGGGACGGCGGACATTCCCGATAAAACCGTCAACGCGGCCATCACCGCGACCGCCGCCGCGGCCTGTCCGAACCGTCGCGGCTGCACTTCCGCCGCCTGCGTGATGCCGAACACCCAGCCGGCGAAACCGACCAGCACCAGTCCCGCGGCCGTTGCCAGCACACCGGATGGGCCGGACTCCTGACTGACCACCCACATCAGCCACGCCGCCGCGCCGTACATCGGGAAGGCCAGCGTTTGCTTCAGCACGTCCATCCAGCGTCCCGGCCGCGGCATCAACCGAGCAAGACCGGGCATCGCAGCCAGCGCGACGTATGGCGCGGCCAGGCCGAGACCCATCGTCGCGAACACCAGCACGGTAATGGCCGGAGGCGCCGCCAGTCCGGCCGCCACCGCCACGCCCATGAACGGCGCGGTGCAGGGCGTCGCCACCAGCACCGCCAGCAATCCGGTAAAGAAACTGCCCGCCACGCCCTTCCGGCCGGCCAACCCGCTGCCTGCTCCGGTCACGCCGGCGCCGACCTGGAACACGCCGGACAGATTCAGCCCGACGGCGAACAGCAGCCAGGTCATGCCTGCGACGAACACCGGCGAGGAGAATTGGAACCCCCATCCCGCCGCCGTTCCCGCCGCCCGTGTCGCCAGCAACAGCCCGGCTAACGCGATGAACATGGTCAGCACGCCGGCCGTATAGGAGACAGAATGGGCGTGGCCTTTGCCGGCATGACGCGCCAGTGCCACGGCCTTCATCGCCAGGATCGGGAACACACAGGGCATCAGGTTCAGGATCAGTCCACCCAGAAACGCGAACACCAGGATCTGCCCCAGCGGCGGCATCGCCGGGGATGGCGGCGGGCCAGGCTGCGCCTCCAGCAAGACATCGGTCTGCATCCCGGCGCGATCCCGCACTGACAACACACCGCCGAGGCTGGTCGATGCGTCGAAGCCGTGCGCGGGCTTCAGCGTCAGGGTAAACCCGCCGTTGCGCACCGACAGCGGCTGCGCGGCATCGTCCTGAATGCGATCCCCCTGGTCCGGGATGAACCACGCATCCGTGATCGTGGAGGTCGATAATTCCGGCCCCTCCACGAACAACGTGCCATCCGCCGAAATATGGGCCGTCCAGGGCGATACCCGCGGCACCGCTCTGTCATGCGCCGCGAACAGATCCGTTTGAGGCGACGGAGCGGGCGTCCCGACCGGCACGTTCAGGGTGAAATCACCCTCCTCGGGAACGCAGATATCTTTGCAGACCAGCCATTGGGCATGCGCCTTGATCGTGCCCGTTTGCATCGTAACGGTGACCGGCAGAAGCACTTCGCCGGTGTAGGCATAGGTCATGACAGGACCTTCGGCGACACGGCGCGGTGTCGGCCAGTCAATGGCCGACTGGTTGCCGGATTCGATGGTCAGGTCCGGAGGTACGCCGGCATCACCGGGATTTTTCCAATATGTATGCCAGCCGTCCGCCATCCGCAGCCGCAGGCCGACGCGAAACGGCGTGTTCGGTCGCATTGCATCAGTGTCAGTCACCAGCGTCGCGACCGCGCGTTTGCTGCTGACGGGCGTGCTTTCCATCGCATGCGCACATGTCGCCGTGACCGCCATCAATATCGCCAGCAAAAGCCGCTTCATGCCGTCTCCGTTCACCGTCAACCCGGCTGATATGCGCTTCCGGGACCCGCGATGCCAGCCGAGGGACTACCCATCCCGGATTTTTCGTCCTAGCGTTCCTGTAACGCGCATAAAATTGGGGAAACCGCTGATGACAACCAACGGCTTTGGGGGAGATTGCCTCGCCGGTGTCCGGGTCCTGGACATGACGCAGTTCGAGGCCGGGCCGTCCTGCACCGAAACTTTGGCATGGATGGGTGCCGAGGTCGTGAAGGTCGAAAACCCCAAAGGCGGCGATCCCGGGCGGTCGCTGGGCGGTAAGCCGGGCGTGGACGATCCGTATTTCCTGAATTTTAATGCCAACAAAAAGTCGATTACGGTCAACCTGAAGGACCCTCGTGGCCTGCAGTTGGTGAAGGATCTGGCGGCCAAGGCCGATGTGTTGGTGGAGAATTTTGCCCCTGGCGCGATCGAACGGCTGGGCTTGGGCGCGGATGTCATTCGCGCTTTGAACCCGTCCATTATCTATTGTCAGGTGAAGGGGTTTGGTGAGGGTAGTCCGTACGAGAAAAACCTGGCCTTCGACATGATCGCGCAGGCGTGCAGCGGTATTATGAGCACGACCGGCGAACTGGATGGCCGCCCGCTAAAGCCGGGTCCGTCATTGGGCGATACCGGCACCGGCATGTTGCTGTCTATTTCTATCCTCGGCGCGCTTTACCGGCGGAAGGCGACGGGGCAGGGGGATCATCTGGAAATCGCGATGCAGGACGCGATGCTGCACTATATGCGCATCGCGTTCGCGCAGCAGGCCCGCACCGGCAAACCGGCGCCGCGCGCGGCCGATGTGTCGGTGACGGGCGGCAATCCGCCGATGGGCACGTTCCCCAGCCTGGGCGGTGGTCCCAACGACTATGTGTATGTCTATACATCACGAGCCAACCCGGAACATTGGCGGCGGTTGTTGGGGGTGATCGGGCGGGAGGATCTGATCGGCGACGTACGTTACGACAGCCCGGCTGCCCGCGCGGAAAACGCCGCTGAGGTGAACGCCATGGTGGCTGACTGGACCCGCCAGCGCACCAAGCACGAAGCCATGGAGATCATCGGTGCCGCCGGCATTCCCGCCGGCGCGGTGCTGGACACCATGGAGCTGACAGAAGACCCGACCTTCGAACAGCGCGGCATCATGCAGACCATCGACCACCCTGTGGTGGGACCGTTCAAGATGGTCGCCTGGCCCGTTCGCTTTTCCGGCAGCCCCCCGCCGGTCAAGCCCGCACCGTTACTGGGGGCTAACAACGACGACGTGCTGACCAACTGGCTGGGTTTTGACAACGACACAGTCAACGGTCTGCGCGGCGACAACATCATCGGCTAACTGAGGGAGAACAACAAAATGGCGGAAATCACCGGCTCGGAAATCATCGCCCGATGCCTGCAAAAGGAAGGGGTCAAGGATCTCTTCTACATCATGGGCGGCCCGATGCTGCTGGCGGAAGCCACCTGCGTCAAAGAAGGAATCCGCATGATCGACGTGCGGCATGAACAGGCCGCCGCCTTCATGTGCCAGGCCTATAGTCGCCTGAAGCAAGTGCCGTCGGTTTGCATGGCCGCATCCGGCCCCGGCGTCACCAACCTGATCACCGGCATGGCCAACGCTCTGGTCGATTGCTGCCCGGTCGTTGCGTTCGGCGGGTCCAGCCCGTTGTCACAGTTCGGCCGTCAGGTATTCCAGGAAATCGACCAGGTCGAGCTGATGCGCGGCTGCTGCAAATACGTCGATCGCCTGATCAACCTGAAGCGCATCCCGCAACAAATCAACTTCGCCCTGCAACGTGCCATCAGCGGCAAGCCAGGCCCCGTCTATATCGATTGCCCCGGCGACATGCTGTATCAAAAGATCGACGAGAATCTGGTCGATTGGTCGTTCGCCGGCCGTCCGATGCTGGACAGCCGTCCGCTGGGTGACCCGCACCAGGTCGATGCGCTGATCAACGCCCTCGCCGAGGCCAAGAATCCGCTGATCGTGTCAGGCTCCGGCGTGATCTGGTCGCGGGCTTGGTCGGAAATGCAAGACTTCGTCGAAGCCGCCGGCATTCCCTTTTATACGACTCCGCAAGGACGCGGCGTGGTACCCGACGATCATCAATACGCGTATCCGGCCATGCGCTCCGGCGCCTTCCGCGATGCCGACCTGATCATCGTGCTCGGCACCCGGATGAACTACATCATCGGTCATGCCAGCCCGCCGCGCTTTGGGCCTACCGCGAAGATTGCTCGTATTGACATCGATCCGGCTGAAATCGGTGCGGCGGCGCGTTATGTCGATATCCCCATCGTCGGCGACTGCAAGGCCGTGCTGGGGCAACTGCTGCAAGGCATCAAGGGCCGGATTGAGCCGGACAAATATGCCGGCTGGCGCAAGCAGTTGGCGGACGGTGAGGCCGCGAAACGGTCGTCGGCCGGTGCCAACAAGCTGCAAGAGGATGGCGACATCCATCCCGTTCGCATGCTGGAAGCGGTACGCGACTTCATGAAGCGCGACGCGATCCTGTGCGTCGATGGGCAGGAGACGTTGAACTTCGGCCGCCTGACCATGCCGACATTCGCGCCCGCGCATCGTTTAAACTCCGGTCCGTTCGGGACGATGGGCGTTGGCCTGCCGTTCGGTGTGGGTGCGAAAGTCGCCTGTCCGGACAAGCAGGTGATCGTCGTGCATGGGGATGGCTCGATGGGCCTGAACGCGATGGAACTGGATACCGCCATCCGCCACAAGATCCCCATCCTGGTGGTGATCAGCCTGAACGGCGGCTGGACCGGCGATCCGAAGCGCGAGAAGCCGGGCCGCGATCTCGGTTACACGCGGTACGACAAAATCTGCGAGGCGCTGGGCGGCTATGGGGAGTATGTCGACAAAGTCGAGGATATCGCCCCGGCTTTGGCGCGTGCGCAGGCCGAGGTCGACAAAGGCCGCGTCGCGCTGGTGAATGTTCGCACGGATTATCGTGCAAGGTTCTCCGGCGTATCGTTCTCGGATTATTCGACTTAGACCCTAACTGGATTACAAGGCTGGGCATCGGCGTGATGCCCGGCCGTTTGTCCGGTTCGCGACACGACCCATTCCAATTTCGTCATGGCAGGGCTTGGCCCGGCATCCATGACCGGTGGTGTTGAGCTCGTCACAGGCCTAGATAGGCAGCGCACCTCGCAACCCGAAACAGGAGACTCCCCCAACGTGCCTGGACTTATGGAAGGCAAGGTCGCCGTGGTTACCGGGGCCGGTGGCGGCATCGGCCGCGAAATCGCGATTATGATGGCCGCGGCGGGCGCGAAAGTGATCGTCGCCGATATCGGCGCGTCGCTCAGCGGCGGTGGCGGGTCAGGCACCCCGGCGCAACAAACCAAAGCCCTGATCGAACAACACGGCGGTCAGGCCGAGATTTGCACCGAATCCGTCGCCACCTGGGGCTCTGCCCGTAAAATCATCCAGGCCGCACTGGATCACTACGGCCGTATTGATGCCGTCGTGAACAACGCCGGCATCCTGCGCGACGGCATTTTCCACAAAATGTCCGAGGACGATTGGCTATCCGTCATCCAAGTTCACCTGAACGGCAGTTTCTTCGTCTCCCGCGCCGCCGCCGAGCACTATCGGACGCAAGAGAGTGGATCGTTCGTGCATATCACCTCGACATCGGGTGTGATCGGCAATGTTGGCCAGGCCAACTACGCCGCCGCCAAACTGGGGATTACCGCGCTGTCGAAATCGATCGCGCTGGATATGCAACGGTATGGCGTGCGGTCGAACTGTCTGGCCCCGTGGGCCTCGAGCCGGATGACATCGTCCATTCCCACCACGACACCGGAACAAAAAGCCGCGGTGGACAAGCTGCAAAAGATGACGCCGGACAAGAATGCCCCACTGGCGGTATATCTGTCGTCTGATGCCGCCAGGGAGGTAACCGGGCAGGTGTTCGGCACGCGCATGAACGAGATCTACCTGTTCAGTTCGCCCCGCCCGATTCGCATTGTGCAGAACTCCGATGGCTGGACCCCCGAAAGCATCGCCACGCACGCGGCCCCCGCGCTGAAGCAATGGTTCATGCCGTTGGACACGTCCGAGGAGGTGTTTGGCTGGGACCCAGTTTAGCAGCGCCGGGATTTTATAACAACGGCTGTTGAGGCCGCTTCTCGCCCCTCATCGTTATGGCCCGGCTTGTCCGCATAGGCTTTAACTTAAGCGACTGGAAGTGAAAATATTCCCGGACGTGGCTTTATTCTCTCCGTCATGGCCGGGCTTGGCCCGGCTACCCACGACTTTTCCTGGCAGCGGCAGAGGAAGACGTGGGTGGCCGGGCCAAGCCCGGCCATGACGAGTGGGCAAATCCTTCTCGCAAATGCCTGAAGTTGACGCCAATGCGGCTGGTCCGGGCCGTGACGGCGGAAACGATCAATGGGAATGCCCGTTAGTCTTAAATACTGAGATCGAGCAGGTTGTAATCCCGCATTCCCGCCTTTGCGTCCGCATCCCACGGATACGTCTCGCCATCGTGCGGCGCATATCGATACGCGGTCTCCCCCGGGAACCGCCGCTTCCGAGAATCGATAGCGTAACCAATGACCCGCGCGCGCTCCTTGATGCGGTCGGCATCGTAAACCGTCGCCGCATTGTGCAGGCCACCGCCCAACACTCCCAGCACAGACCGCCGCCGATGGAACCCGAAGTTCAGCGTCACCCGCCAATCCTGACTGGTATTGGCGAAAGACCCATGCACCGCCTGCCGGTTCGTCATTGCCACATCGCCCGGTTTGCAGATAATCGGCACCGCATCGGGCAACCGCTCGCTGCCGGCCGCGGCGACCATCGCCGGGATATCCACTTTCCGAAGTTTGTGCGATCCGGGAACGACCCAAACGCCGTTGGCCGGCGTGCAGCCATACAACTGCCCCATGAAGTTAAACCCGTGCGAGCCTTCGTCCCAATCCGGACTGTCCCAGTGCGTCAGGCCATCCCGGTGCCACGCAACCGATGCCCCGCGTCCGGGTTCCTTGATGAACAGCGCTTCGTTGAATGGAACGAAATCTTCACCGTTCACCGCCGCTGCCACGGCGAGCAACTCGGGATGCCCATACACCCGCAATGCCGCCTCGGAGAACTGCAACGACCCGAGGATAAGATACACGACTTCTTTCGGCGCATCCGATGCGGCGTGTGGTTCAAACATCTTCACCGGATGCCGGCCGCCTGCCAGCGCTGTGCCGCCGAACGGATCGCTCAACGGTTTGGCCCAGAACAGTGACGGCGCCTTCATGCCCGAACCCAGCGCCGGACGGCCCTTGGCATCGACCGCCGACCCTTTTTCCGCCGGCAGCCGATCGAAAATATCCTGAATGTCGGCTTCGATGTCAGCCAGCTCCGCTTGCCCAAGGACGTCTTCGAAGACGTAGAAACCGCACCGCCAGTAGGCCTCTAAAATGTCGGGATGGACCGCGCCATTGTCGGTGAACCGGATCGGTCCCCGATTGCCCAGCGCGTAGGCCCGGCGTTCGCCATCCTGTAGATAAGCCCGCATCGCGGCCTCTTCGGGACCGTAATCGACGGTGATCGGTTTGTTCATCTCGCATCCTCCGTTTCCTCAGGATTAGCCACGCCAACCTCGCGTGGCAATCCGGTCAGCCTTGCGGCCATCCGGGATAGAAGGCTAGCGTCCTTACCAATCCGGGAAACCCCGGCCGCCGGGAGGGGCGTTGCGCATGAAGTTGGTCCATGGTGCCGGGGCGATGTCTCTGGCTGTATTGTTGGCGTTCCCGGTGGTTGCGTCGGCTTGCGACAATCCTCGGCAGATGGACGGCTTCAAAACCTGCGCCGACGTGGCGAAAGCCGAGCAGGAAGGCGGCCTTGTGCTGTATTCACCGGACCCGGAGGAAAACTCGGCCAAGCTGATGGAGGCGTTTCATCAGGCATTCCCGAAAATCACCACCAACTTTATCCGCCTGCAAACCGGTGCGCTGTATCAGAAGCTGATGACCGAGCGGCGGGCGAAAGTGTATCAGGTGGATGTGTTGCAGTTAACGGATATGGGTTTTGTGCTCGATTTCCAGAAACGCGATGGTTACGTTCAATACGTTTCTCCCGAAATGACCGCCTATAATTCTGACTTCAAGAGCAGCCCGGAGGGGTATTGGACCTGGGGTTCGTTTATCATGGCGGGGCTTGCCTACAATCCGAAGCTGTTGAAGCCGGAGGACGCGCCGAAAACCTGGAAAGATGCGCTGGACCCGAAATATTCCGGTGTCATCAACACCAAGATCGCCGCCTCCGGCTTGCAGCATGTCACCTGGTATGAACTGCACACGCTGTACGGCGACGATTACTTCCAGAAGTTGGGGGAGCTGAAACCGCGTGGCTTCGATTCCTATGTGCAGCAGTTCGACCGCACGATCAGCGGACAGGATACACTGATCCATACAGCGCAGTATTCCGCTTACCTTCTGGCGAAAGCCAAGGGCGCGCCGATCGCGTTCGTTTTCCCAGAAGAAGGCCTGACTCTGACGCCGGGTGTGTTTGGACTGGTGTCCGATGCCCCGCATCCCAACGCCGCGCAATTGTTCATGGACTGGTTCCTGTCGGTGCCCGGTCAGACCGCATGGGATACGATTTCGTCGCTGAACTCGCCACGTACGGGCGCGCCGCCGCCGCCGAACGGGATCGCGACGGACAAGATCAAGCTGCTGTATCCGAAAGACTGGCAGGCTTTCCTGGCGACACACGATCAGTTCGTGAAGATATGGGCAAAGGTTACAGGTGTACGCTAGGTGACCCGGCCAAACCTCAGCATCGCCACGTTGATGATGCTGCTGGTCCTGTTGCTGTGCGCCGCCCTGGTCATCTATCCGGTCGTCTTCATCGTTGCCGAGTCGTTCAATATCGGCGAACCCGGCGTCTTCCCGCCTGGCGAAATCGGCCTGCACAATTTCGCCGCCATGTCGGAAGACATGGACGTCATCGCCAACACCCTGATGGTCGCGTTCGGTGCGACGATCATGGCGGTGACGATTGGTTTCATCCTGGCCTGGATATTAACCCGCACCAACATTCCCGGCAGAGCGCGCCTGGAACGTTTGATGGAGTTGCCCTACTACATGACGCCCCTGGTGGGCGCGATGGCATGGGGAATCCTGGCCGCCCCCAAGACGGGATTGCTCAACCAGGCATGGCGCGTTTTCGGTGGCGGCGCCGACCTGTTCGACATCTATTCGCCGCTCGGTATTGCCTGGGTGATGGCGCTGTTCGAGGGCACCGTCGCCTTCGTCATGATTTCCGCCGCGATGAAATCGATGGACCCGTCGCTGGAGGAAAGCTCCCGCGTCATGGGCGCCGGCAAAATGCACACAGCCTTGCGGATTACGTTGCCCTTGGTCGCCCCCGGCGTCCTCAGCGCCACGGTCTTTGTCTTCGCCGAGATGCTGGGTGCCTTCGCCGCCGCGTTCGTTCTGGGCATTCCCGGCCGTTTCTACGTCGTGACGACAGCGATCTGGGAGGCAACGCAGTCATTCCCTCCGGACTATGGCCGCGCCGCCGCATTGGGACTGTCGCTGTTCGCCGCCATGGTGGTCACACTGACGATCGCGAAAATGATCATGCGCAAAGGCAGCCACGCAACGATCTCCGGCAAAGCCTTCCGCCCGCGCCCGGTCGATGCCGGGTCGGCTCGCTGGCTGCTGATGGCGATTGCCTGGGGTTACATCGTCCTGGCGGTCATCCTGCCGCTGGCTGCATTACTGCTGACGTCGTTCCAACGGTTCGCCACCGTTATCCTGTTCGACAGCGTCTTCACCCTCGCCAACTACCAAACCGCCCTCAGCACCGGCACGCTCGGGCAAGCCTTCGTTAACAGCCTGATCCTGGGCCTGTCCGTCGCCACGATAGGCGTGGCGATCATCGGGGTCCTGACCTGGATCATATACCGGTCGAAAATCCAGGGCCGCACCGCGATCGAGTATGTCGTGATGTTCCCCCAAGCCGTCCCGCGGCTGATCTTCGGCCTCGGTCTGCTGTGGGCCTGGATCAACATTCCGATCCCGATCTACGGCACCCTCTGGCTGCTGGGCATCGCCTACTTCACCGTGTTCCTTCCCCTGGGTTTGCGAACCCTTGCCGGCGTCGTGATGCAAATCGATCGCAGCCTGGAAGAGTGCGCCAGGGTCTGCGGCGCGTCCTGGATGCAACAGATGCGATCGGTGTCGTTACCGCTGCTACGCCCCGGGATCGCCGCTGCGTGGCTGCTGATCTTTATCGCCTCGATCCGGGAATTGGGCGCCTCGATCTTTCTGATGGGGCCGCAATCGAAGGTGATCTCGCCGGCCATCATCAACGCGTGGCTGTCCTCCAGTTCCGAACTATCCGCCGCGATGGCGATGATCCTGACCGTCACGGTCTTCGCCGCGGTGATCGTTCTGTTCGCCGTCGCCCGTAAACTTACCGGAAACCCAGCATGACCGATCCGCGTATCGAGGTCTCCGGCCTGATCGTCCGCTATAATGATGTCGTCGCCGTGGATAACATCGACTTCAGCATCCAGGCGGGAGAGCTTGTCACCCTGCTTGGCCCCTCCGGCTGCGGCAAAACCACAACGCTGCGCGCCATTGCGGGGTTGGAGGACCCGTCAGCCGGCGTCATACGTCTGAATAACGAAACCGTGTATTCGTCCGCCCAACGCCGCAACGTCCCGTCGGAAAAGCGCGGCCTGTCGATGGTGTTCCAGTCCTACGCGATCTGGCCGCACATGACGGTGTCCGAAAACGTTGCCTACGGCCTGAACATCCGCAAACTGCCCCGCGCCGAGGTGGATAGGAACGTCCGGCGGGTGTTGGAGCTGGTTCAAATGTCAAACTACGCCGACCGTCCGGCCTCGAAACTATCCGGGGGCCAGCAGCAGCGCATCGCCGTCGCCCGCGCCATCGCGTTCTCGCCCACTGTCCTGCTGTTCGATGAGCCGCTGTCAAATCTGGACGCGAAACTCCGCACCGAAATGCGGGTGGAACTGCGGGAATTGCAACGGCGCCTGGACATCACGTCGGTGTACGTCACGCATGATCAGGAGGAAGCACTGGCCATCTCCGACCGCGTGATCGTTATGAACCACGGCAAGATCGAGCAGATTGGATCACCCGAAACCATCTACAACCGTCCGGAAAGTATCTTTGTCGCTGACTTCGTGGGGGCCGCGAACCTGATCAAGGGCAGCCTGAAAAGCCCTGGCACTTTCGAAACGATCGGCGGATTGCATCTGAAAGCCGCCGCAACAACAAAGCAAAACCCGACCACCCTGGCGCTGCGTTCAGCCTACATCACGCTGCAACGCGACGCCGACCCCGGCAGCAACACGGCCAACGGCACCATCCACCGCCGGATGTTCCACGGTGATTTCATCCAGTACGTTGTCGATTGGCCGGCCGGCCAACTGATCGTCCGCCGTCCGCCCACAGAAATGATCGAGGAGGGCGCCAACGTCACGATCGCCTTCGCACCGGAGCACTGCATCTTACTGTAAGTGGCGGGCATCCACGCGGCGACGTTATACCAGAGCCGTTCAATGATCGTCACGTACAGCTATTCCACCTCCGTCATGGCCCGGCTTGTCCGGGCCACCCGTGACTCGACGGTGCCGCGATAGGTGGCCCGGACAAGCCGGGCCATGACGAATAGGCCGATTCCGTAACGAGGGGTGTGCGTACTTCAGGGACAAGCCGCCCCCTATCGGTATGGGGCGAGAGTCCGCCTCAACGGCCGTTGGTATTACGTTCCCAGCATATCCGCCAGCGAATACAACGACACCGAACCGTCCTCCGCCGCACGTTCCCGTAAGCCCGCCCGGAAGCCGGATCGGGCGTACAACGCGAAGTGCCGCCGCTGTTCCCCCAGCCCGTAGGTAGTCGCGGCGGATCGGGCCAGCATAGTGTCCAGCACGCCCTCACCGATTTCGGTCTGCGCCCATTTGCATTCTCCGAATAGCATCGAGCCATCCAGCAACTGCCCGGCTATGTCGATATCGTAATCGCTACCCCACACCTGGCCGATGTCTCGCGCCGGCACAACAAGCCGCTCCTGGATGTGCCGCCGAACGTGGTCGCGGCACATCTCCTCGAACGCGACGCCCATGAATTCGGTCAGCTTGGGCGCGATCTGGTGCAGCCAGACCGCCCCCCCGAAACCCTGCGCCACACTGGACAGATTGGGCCGCACAAACCGGTGCCAGAACCCCACCAGCGGATCGGCGACGAAATACCGCCGGTCGCGTGAGTTCGCCGCCGCGTCCATCGACCGCACGGATCGGATCAGCCGCATGCGCTGCAGGCGGTCCAGATAGGGAGAAATCCGCTTCGAATCCGTATCGCCGGTCCGCCCGATAATCTCGCCGTATTTCGTGCAACCGCCCGCGATCGCGGCCAGAATGCTGGCATACCGGTGAATATCGCGCAGTTCGGATTGCAACAGTACCGTCGGTTCATCGACCAAGGCCCCGGTATTGCTCAGCATCAGCCGCACCACATTGTCGGCCAGGGTGCTGTCCGGGTCGCACAGCCGCAGATAGTGCGGCACGCCCCCGAAAATGCCATACGCCATGAAGACGTCGTCAGCCGAATAACCGGGGAAAAACCGCGCCGCATCTCGCAGGGGCAGCGGCCCCAGATCGAGCGACAAGGTCTTCCGCCCATACAGCGGGTTCCGTTCGGCCAGCAGATCCTCCATGTGCGCGATCATCGATCCGCACAGCACGATTTTCAGGCGACCGAGCTCCGGCGCCTTGGAATCCCAGAGTTTTTGCACGATGGACGGTAATGCCGGGTTGTCTTCGACCAGATACGGAAATTCGTCCAGGACGACGACCAGACCCGGCCGGGTCTCCGCCTTGCGGGCGAGCCAGGCGAGCACCCCGAACCAGTCCCCAATCGACCCCAGGACATCATCGGCCCCAAGAGAGCGCGCGATCTCACCCTTGAAGGCTTCCAGATTAAGCGCCGACGTCACCCGCGTGGCCTGATAAAACACATGCGGCAGCGCGCGTGCGGCCTCCCGGATCAACTCCGATTTTCCGATTCGCCGCCGTCCGTAAATCACCATCAACGAGGCTCGTTTGGCCTCGAACTCTCTGCGGAGTTGGGTCAGTTCAGCGTCGCGGCCCCGGAATGCCATTTGCCTAATCCAATTTAACCTAATCAGGATTAGTCTAATTTAAATTAGTGTGCAAGCATTACCCGCTGATCCGAACCACCTCATGCCGCAGCAACCAGCGCTTCCGCTCGATCCCGCCGCCATACCCGGTCAGCGAGGCGTTCGATCCGATCACCCGGTGGCACGGCACGATGATGCTGATCGGGTTGGCGCCGTTCGCCGCGCCCACCGCGCGCACCGCCTTCGGCCGCCCGATCCCGGCCGCCAGCCGGCCGTACGTGGTGGTGTCTCCGGTCGCGATCAGGCGCAACGCCGCCCAGACCTCGCGCTGAAACGCCGTGCCGGCGGTTTTCACTGGCAAGCGGTCGATCGCCGCCAGATCGCCGTCGAAATATCTCTCGACCGCTCGCCGCGCCTCGGAAACGCCATTGCGGGGTTCCAGCGTCACGACCCCATACTGCAATCGCAGCAGGTCGAGCATGCGCGCGGTGTAGTCTTCCCAGTCCAGCGAGCGGACGATCCCCTCATCGTCGGTTAGCAACAGAATCGGCCCGATGGGCGTCGGAAACGTCTCGACAAAGAACCGGGTCATGCGCTGGCCCACAAATGCTGTGCCGCGTAGGCCCGCCACGGCCGCCAGGTTTCCGCCCTGGCCAGCAGGGCCGAAGCCGTCGGCCGCAGCCCATCGGCGTCCGCCATCGCCCGCATCAGCCCGATATCCGCCGCCGGAAACGCGTCCGGTTCGCGCAATTGCCGCATGGCGATATATTGCGCCGTCCACTCGCCGATCCCCGGCAGAGCCTTCAGCGTCGCCACCGCCTCATCCAATCCCCGGCCGGCGGAGAAAATCTCCGGATCGGCCACCACTGCCGCCGCGACCGCCAGCAGCGTGGCGCCGCGGCTGCGCGGCATCCCCATCGAGGCCGGATCGGCCCCGGTCAGCGCCGCCGGTTCGGGGAACACATGCGTCAGCACGCCATCCGGCTCGCGCAATGGTTCGCCAAACCTCGCCACCAGGGTTCCGGCCAGCCGGATCGCACCGGGGACGGTGATCTGTTGCCCCAGCACCGCGCGCACCGCCAGTTCGAAACCGTCCCAGGCGCCGGGGACCCGCAGCCCGGGCCGGGCGGCGACCAATGGCGCCAATGTCGGGTCCTTGACCAGTTGCAGCCCGATCGCATCCGGGTCGGCTGCCAGATCGAACACCCGTCGCAACCGAGCGATGATTTGGGGCAGGGCGGATAACGCGGGGAAGCGCACTGTTGCTTTCAGGGCGTTGCCCTCGGTCGGCTGGACCGAGACCGTTCCTTGGTGCCCACCCAGTCCGATGGTCCGGCGATACACATCGCCCTCGACGCTCTCAACCCCTGTGATGGCACGCACCCGCAGAAATCGCAGCATGGCGGGCCAGTCGTAGGGCGGGCGGTATCGCAGCAGCAGGCTAATCTCGCCGGCCGGGCCGGCGGATGCTTCGCCGTCGCCAGACCTGCGCAACGCCGTCGGAGGCCGTTTGAACAGCTCCTGAAAGGTATCGTTGAACCGGCGCAGACTGCCAAATCCGGCTGCCAGGGCGATCTCGGTCATTGGCAGACGCGTCTCGTGGATCAACTGTTTCGCCAGCAAAATGCGCCGGCTTTGCGCCACCGCCACCGGTGAGGCGCCCAGATGCTGCTGGAACAGCCGCCGCAGTTGCCGCTCTCCCACGCCGACCCGGCTGGCCAGGTCATCGACCGAACCTTCGTCCAGGGCGCCAAGTTCCACCAATGCCAGCGCGCGCGACACCGTGTTGGATGCGCCGCGCCACGCGCCAAGGTCGGGGGAAGTCTCTGGCCGGCACCGCAGGCAGGGCCGGAATCCGGCCTCGTGCGCCGCGGCGGCGGTTGGAAAAAAGACGATATTTTCCGACCGGGGTGTCCGCGCCGGGCAAACCGGGCGGCAATAGACCCCGGTGGTCTTCACGCCAGTGAACAACCGCCCGTCAAACCGCGCATCCCGCACCGCGAGTGCTCTGTAACAGGCGTCGTGGTCCAGATCGAGTGTGGTGTCTTCCGTCATCGGCATCCCCCGGAACGCACGGCATACTATGCGTCATTCCAAAGGAAGGTCTCGCCGTTTTCGGACGCGATTGATCCAGGCCCTTCGGCTGGACGCGTTATGGCTTCGACGCGGTGGCAGTTGCCACCGGGCTGACCGCAACGGTGACATGAACGGTCTCGTTGCCGGGGATCAATTTCACTCTAAAGCTGTCGTTGCCGGAAAATCCACGATCCGGCGTGTAATCGATCCGCGTGTCGTCCCCGACGCTGTGGATCGTCACGGAGCCATGCGCCGGGCGCGCCGTCAGCAGACCGGCGTCGAACGGCTTCGCTCCGTCCTGGTCCACCCGAACGCCGCACCAGCCGCCGTCATTGCTGAGGCCCATCGTGACTTCGGTGGTCGCTGCGGGGGACGGCACGATCTTCGGTGCGACGCAGATCTTCGCCCCACCCGCCATGTCGGTCGCATACACCCGCAGTTTGGACCCGGCCTGGCCGGCTTGCTGTTGTGAGGAACAGCCTGCCAGCAGCACGGCAGTCAGGAAAAGCGTCGTCCGGGCGATGTGTCGGATCGCACCAGGGGCCGGGCTTGTGTCGGTCATGTCGTCAACGCCTTCTGTCTTGAACTCTATCGGGGCGAGACCGATCGCGAACGAGTCGCGCGCCGGGTCCGGCGGGTCGCACATAGACCGCCGGACGGGGTCATTGGAAGCCAGGATTGCCCTGCTGCGCGGGAATCTGAACCACACGGCGGAACAGGCCGATGTCATAACCCTGGTCCTGCATACGCCGCAGCAGCGCTTGATACGTCGGTTCGTCGATCACCGGCTGTCGCGCGAAGACCCATCCGTAGCCTCGCCCAGGGTAGCCGACCAGGGCGGTCTGGTAGTCGGGATCGACGTACAGGATCAGATACGACATGTACAGCGGCCAGAACGGGCTTTCCCGCCAGCGCGCATTGCCGGTGTTCGGCACCACGTACCCGTTGAGGACATAGGATTTCTCGGGCGCGTCGAAACTCTTGGGCCGCGCGGTGTAAACGTCGGTCAGGTTTCCGCCGGGCTGGAAGCTGAGATCGAAATAGCTGCCGACATTTCCCTTCTCGGCGAAATAGGGAATGTTCGCGATGACGTACCAGCGTCCGGCGTAGCGATCCAGATCGACCCGCGGGGCGAGTGTTAAAGGCGGCGAGTCGGATGTGCAGCCGGCCAACATCGAAAGGCCGACGATGCCAACGGCCGCCGCGATCATCACCTGGTATCTTTTTTCCATGCATGATTTACGCGGTTCCTCGCTGAGCGGATCATCGCTTTGCGGTTGAATCTCCTCAAATTCACGCCACCGCTTGTCCGGAACGGGCCGGGATGCTTTATGCGCCGCACTGTCCAGGTGATCAGGACAGGAACCGACAGGCCACCAGGACGACGATGACCGCGACCGCTCCGAGCTTTCAGGACCTCATTATGCGGCTTCAGGGTTTTTGGGCGCGGCAGGGCTGCGTCATCCTGCAGCCGTATGACGTCGAGATGGGTGCGGGGACGTTCCACCCGGCGACGACGTTGCGCGCGCTGGGCCCGAAGCCCTGGCGTGCCGCTTACGTGCAGCCCAGCCGGCGTCCGACGGACGGGCGGTATGGCGAAAACCCGAACCGGCTCCAGCACTACTATCAGTTTCAGGTGATCATGAAGCCGAGTCCGGCCGATGCGCAGGAGTTGCTGCTGGCATCGTATCGCGAGATCGGCCTCGATCCGCTGCGCCACGATTTTCGCTTCGTCGAGGATGACTGGGAAAGCCCGACCCTGGGCGCCTGGGGTCTGGGATGGGAAGTCTGGTGCGACGGCATGGAGGTGGGTCAGTTCACCTATTTCCAGCAGGTCGGCGGCATTCCGGTCACGTTTCCAAGCTTCGAGATGACCTACGGTCTGGAACGCCTGGCGATGTATGTCCAGGACAAGGACAACGTTTTCGACATTGATTTCAATGGGGCAGGGGTCAAGTACGGCGACGTGTTCCTGCGCGCCGAACGTGAATACAGCGCGCATAATTTCGAGTTTGCCGACACCGATATGCTCTCCCGCCACTTCTCCGACGCCGAAGGTGAATGCGCCGCTCTGCTCGGGCGCAAACTGGCGCTGCCGGCGTATGATCAGTGCATCAAGGCCAGTCATTTGTTCAATTTGCTGGATGCGCGTGGTGTGATCAGCGTGACGGAACGTGCCAGCTATATCGGCCGGGTGCGCACGCTGGCGAAGGGCTGCTGCGAGGCCTGGGTGGCCGGGGAAGCAGCGTGACCGGTGCCGACCTATCCGGGCACTGTTGGTCCAGGGCCCAGCCCGAGCGTCATGGCCCGGCTCGTCCGGGCCACCTATGCCATGGCGGTGCCGCGACAGGTGGCCCGGACAAGCCGAGCCATGACGAATGTGGAATGGCAACGGCAATGTCAACGCGGACCGGTTTGAAAGACTGAACATGCCCGAATTTTTCCTGGAACTGTTCAGCGAGGAAATCCCTGCCCGCATGCAACGCGGGGCGGCGGCTGAACTTGAACGTGTTCTGACGGCCGCCCTGGGCGCGATCTCGCCCAGGAACGTTGCGACCTGGTTCGGCCCGCGCCGCATCGCGTTGCGGGCGGAAGTCGCGGCGCAGGTCGCGGCTGCCAGTTCGTCCGAACGTGGCCCGCGGGCGACGGCGCCGGAGCAAGCATTGACCGGGTTCCTCCGCAAGCATGGCGCGACGCGGGAGCAGTTGCGGCAAGAGGGCGATTTCTGGGTTCTGGACAAGCAGACCGAGGCCGTCTCCGCCAGCACGTTGATCGCCGCGACCATTCCCGGCCTGTTGCGCCGCTTCGCGTGGCCGAAATCCATGCGCTGGGGCGGCAGCAGCATTTTTGTGTGGGTGCGTCCGTTGCGCCGCATCACGTGTCTGCTGGACGGCGAAGTTGTGCCGTTCGACCTGCGTGACGGCACTGATGACGGGCACGGCCTGGCCAGTGGCAACCTGACCGAGGGGCACCGATTCCACGCTCCCGGCGCTTTTGTGGTGGCGAATGCCGCCCACTGGCAGTCGAATCTGGTCGCGCGTCAGGTTTTGGTCGATGCCGCTGATCGCAAGCGTGTCATCGCCGACCGTGTCGCTGGCCTCGCGGCTGAAAAGCACCTGACCGTGGTGGACGACCCCGGTTTGTTGGATGAGGTTTCCGGACTTGTCGAATGGCCCGTGCCGCATCTCGGACGCATCGCGGATGAGCACATGGATCTGCCGCCCGAGGTGATGCAGGTGTCCATGCGGGTCAATCAGCGCTACTTCGCGCTGCGCAATGCCGACAACACCGCCGCCCCGTGGTTCGCGTTCGTCGCGAATATCGAGGCCGACGATCATGGCGCCGCTATCATCGCCGGCAATGAACGTGTGTTGCGCGCCCGGTTCTCTGACGCCCGGCATTTCTGGGATCTGGATCGCAAGAGCCGGCTGGAGACGCGGATTCCGGCGCTGGACAAGGTCACGTTCCAGGCCAAGCTCGGAACGCAGGGCGACCGGGTTCGCCGGCTGACCGCGTTCGCAGCCATGATTGCAGAGAAAATTGGCGCCGATCCAATTCTGGCCGCCCGCGCCGCGGAGTTGTCGAAAGCGGACCTCGTTTCGGGTATGGTCGGGGAGTTTCCCGAACTGCAAGGTGTTATGGGCCGCTATTACGCCCTGCACGATGGTCAACCGCCTGAGGTCGCCGACGCCATCCGCGACCACTACGCCCCACGGGGTCCAACCGAATCGGCACCGTCCGAACCAGTCTCCATTGCTGTAGCGCTGGCAGACAAGCTTGATCAGCTGATCGGGTTCTTCACAATCGGTGAAAAACCCACCGGCTCTGGCGACCCCTACGCATTACGCCGCGCCGCACTCGGCGTGATCCGGATCGTTCGGGAAAATGGACTGAGGCTTTCGCTGCTATCTCTGTGTGAACTGTCTTGCTCCGCTGTCGAAAAGAGTTTGGTTCATCAAGCGGGAAAGTTGGCGCGTGAATCCATGGGCGCGTCCATTGTGGCTCATGCTTCAGTGACGAGGGTGGTGCCCGGGACCAACCGACAGGCAGATACTGTGGCGCTCGATGTGGTGGGGTTTCTTCAAGAACGCTTACGAGTCCAACTTCGGTCCGAAGGACTCCGTCATGACGTCCTGGAGGCCGTTCTATCGTCTGGTTGGGACGACGACATCGTTCGTGTCCTGGCCCGCACCGAAGCGGTCGCCTCGCTCCTCGGCACCCCGGACGGCGCCAACCTGCTGTTCGCCTACCGCCGCGCCGCGAACATCCTGCGGATCGAAGAACGCAAGGACGGGCCGTTCAACGACTTGCCGGATCGAGACCTGTTCCGCGAACCGGCCGAGGTTGATCTGGATCAGGCGTTGACCACCTGCTCCGTTGTGGCGGGTCTGTTGGATGCTGAATCCTACGGTGAGGCCATGACGGTCATGGCGGGGCTACGACCTTCGTTGGATGCGTTTTTCGAAAAAGTCACTGTAAACGCGTCCGAACCGGAATTACGCCGCAATCGTTTGCGTTTGCTCAACCAGGTTCGGTCCATCATGGACCAGATCGCCGATTTCTCCCGTATCGAAGGCTAAGGATGAGGTCCGACATGACCAAGTGGGTTTACAGCTTCGGCGCCGGTCACAATGAAGGCCGAGCGGATATGCGCAATTTGCTGGGCGGGAAGGGGGCAAATCTGGCGGAGATGTCGTCGATCGGCCTCCCGGTCCCTCCCGGCTTTACCATCACCACCGATGTCTGCACGGCCTACTACGACAACGGCCACAAATACCCGGATGAGCTGGCCGGTCAGGTCGATGCCGCCCTGGCCGCGATCGAAAAGGCCGTCGGGCTTAATTTCGGTGATCACGATCATCCGTTGCTGGTCTCGGTTCGCTCCGGCGCCCGGGTGTCTATGCCGGGGATGATGGACACCGTCCTGAACCTCGGGCTGAATGACGTGACGGTCGAAGGGCTGGCCAAGGTCTCCAACGACCCGCGCTTCGCTTTCGACTCCTATCGCCGCTTCATCCAGATGTACGGTTCCGTGGTGCTCGGCGTCGATCATCATCGCTTTGAAGAGATCATCGAGCACGCCAAGCTCGAAGCCGACGTGATCGAGGACACCGCGCTGACCGCGCAGCATTGGCGCGATGTGGTCGAGGGCTACAAGGACCTCGTGCTGCAAGAAACCGGCAATCCGTTCCCGCAAGATCCGCATGTCCAGCTTTGGGGCGCGGTTGGCGCGGTGTTTGGCTCGTGGATGAACCCGCGCGCGATCACCTATCGCCGGCTGCACGACATTCCGGCCGCCTGGGGCACCGGCGTCAGCGTGCAGGCGATGGTGTTCGGCAACATGGGCACCGATTGCGCCACCGGCGTGTGCTTCACGCGCGATCCGTCCACCGGCGAGAACATGTTCTACGGCGAGTATCTGGTGAACGCGCAGGGTGAGGACGTCGTCGCCGGCATCCGCACGCCGCAGCCGTTGTCCGCCTCGGTCGCCAAGCCGGGCGAAATCCCGTTGGAACAGGCGATGCCAAACGCCTATGCCGAGTTGATGGCGGTGCGCTCGACGCTCGAGAAGCACTACAAGGATATGCAGGATATCGAGTTCACCGTGCAGCAGCACAAGCTGTACATGCTGCAAACCCGCAACGGCAAGCGGACGGCGGCCGCCGCGCTGCGCATGGCGGTGGAGATGGCGCATGAGGGTCTGATCGACGAGGCCGAGGCCGTGATGCGGGTCAATCCGTCGTCGCTGGATCAGCTTCTGCATCCGACGTTGGATCCGAAAGCCCCGCGCACGCTGCTGGGCAAAGGCCTGCCGGCCAGCCCGGGCGCCGCCTGCGGCACCGTCGTATTCAGCGCTGATGAGGCCGAATCCCGCGCCGCGAAGGGCGAGTCCGTCATTCTGGTGCGGATCGAGACCAGTCCGGAAGACATTCACGGCATGCACGCCGCGAAAGGCATTCTCACGACACGCGGTGGCATGACCAGCCATGCTGCCGTGGTTGCTCGCGGCATGGGGCGTCCGTGTGTCGCGGGTGCCGGTGGCATCAGCGTCGATTACAACGCCCAGATCCTGGCGGCCGGTGGAAAATTCATTCGCGCGGGTGAGGTCATCACGCTGGATGGCGCCACCGGTGAGGTGTTCGTCGGATCGGTCGCGATGATCGAACCGGCGATGTCTGGTGAATTCGGCACGTTGATGGAATGGGCGGACAAGCACCGCCGCATGGGCGTGCGCGCCAACGCGGAAACCCCGATGGATGCCGAAACGGCGCGCAAGTTCGGTGCCGAGGGCATCGGCCTGTGCCGCACGGAGCACATGTTCTTCAATCCTGAGCGGATTCTGGCGGTTCGCCAGATGATTATTTCCAATACCGAGGCCGGTCGCCGTACCGCGCTGGCCGTGCTGCTGCCGTTCCAGCGGGAGGATTTCCGCCAGTTGTTCACCATCATGGCGGGGCTGCCGGTGACGATCCGGCTGCTCGACCCGCCGTTGCACGAATTCCTGCCGCATGCGGATCAGGAGATGCAGGACGTCGCGGACAGTCTGGGCACGGATGTCGCCCTGATCCGCCAGCGCGCCGAGGAGTTGAAGGAAGCCAACCCGATGCTGGGGCATCGCGGCTGCCGTCTGGGCATCGCGTATCCCGAGATTTACGAGATGCAGGCGCGCGCGATCTTCGAAGGCGCCATCGCGGTGGCGAAGGAGACCGGCAACGCGCCGCATCCCGAGATCATGATCCCGCTGGTGGGGATGAAGAAGGAACTCGATATTACGCGGGCTCAGGTGGACAAGATCGCCGCGCAGGTGTTCGCGGAGACCGGCACCACGATCGAATACAGCGTCGGCACGATGATCGAGCTGCCGCGCGCAGCGCTGCTGGCCGACCAGATCGCCGAGGCGGCTGACTTCTTCAGCTTCGGCACCAACGATCTGACTCAGACGGTGTTCGGGCTGTCGCGCGATGACGCCGGGAAGTTCCTGCCGGCGTATGTGGAGGCGGGGATTCTGGTGAAGGACCCGTTCGTGTCGATCGACATCGAGGGCGTCGGCGAAATGGTCCGCATCGGCGTGGAGAAAGGTCGCAAGACGAAGCCGAAGTTGAAGCTGGGGATCTGCGGCGAGCATGGCGGCGATCCGGCCTCGATCACGTTCTGCGAGCAGGTCGGGCTGGATTACGTGTCGTGCAGCCCGTTCCGCGTGCCGGTGGCGCGTTTGGCGGCGGCCCAGGCGGCGTTGGGAACGGCGAGCGACCGGACGGCTTAGGCTGCTATCGGACGCATCGTCGTGGCAATTGGCCGCGACGTGCGTCCGGGACCGGCTTTGGAGTGGCGCTGATGCAAGACGGGTATGTCGGCGACATTGGCGACTATGTGAAGCTGGCGATCCTCCTTGCATTGTCGCCGGGAAAACGCCTCGGCGTTGCATGGTGGCTGTTCCCGGATAGCGAACCTTTCGGAGATGGACGGCACACGTCCTATCTCCAGGCCCCGTCGCTATGGCGACATCTGGATCCGTTGGCGTTCGACGCACTCCGGTCCATTGTCGTGTCCGGTCGCCGGGAGGTCGCGGCTCTTGAGGACGCTGATTTGCTGCCGGGGGGCTACGTACTCCCGGGAGGGCGTTTTCGCCGGCACCACACCCGGGGAGGTGCGCGGTCATCGCTCGGGTTGGTTCGCACGTTGTCGGACGGAGTTGATGGAATGCGACTTCGTGTTTCTGGATCCGGACAACGGGCTCGAAACCAAAGGCTTCAGTTCTGGAGCCGGAAGCGGGGGTAAATCGGTCAGCCTGGCGGAAGTGTCGGCGCTCCATCAGCCCGGCCGAACGCTATTGGTGTATCATCATCAGACGCGTTTCAAGGGCGGACATCCCGCGGAACTGCTATACTGGTCCGAACGCCTTCGAGGACTGGGGTGCGATCGCGTCGATGCTTGATGTGATTGGGACGAAAACCGCCTCGCTGACCTCCTTGGGCACACGGTGGACCTGATTGAGGAAGGCGCTCTGCGGCCGCAAGCGCAACAAAGTGTCGGCCGCGAGGCTGTGCGTGCCTTCTGGCGATCCGATCCAACGATTCGGTGATATCGGACGAATATTGACCGTATGGAGAGGTTTACCGCATGGATGGACCTGCAAGGCTTCGCCGCCCACGAACAGACCGAACGCGCGGTCTAATACAGTTTGCTGATTATTGGGGAAGCCGCCGCGAAATCGGGCGATGTGCTGGCGCTTAAGGGCGGATGGACGAAACTCCGTTGCAGACGCGGCGATTATCGGCCTGTGGAGACGCTCATTTTTGGGGGAGACATCTGGTATGCCTGACGACACAGCGCCTTCGTCCACCGATCTCCATTATCTGTCCATCGCCGATGCCGCCCGGTTGATCCAACAGCGCCACGTATCGCCGGTCGAATTGACGCAGGCATATCTCGACCGTATCGAGACGTTCGATCCGCAGTTGAACGCTTACCTGACGGTCACCGCCGACCGCGCACTGTCGCAGGCGAAAGCGGCAGAGGCGGAGATCCTTACCGGACGGTATCGCGGCCCCATGCATGGGATCCCCTTTGCGTTAAAGGACATCTACTGCACGGACGGCATCCGCACGACCTGTCACTCCCGCACCCGGGCCGACTACGTGCCCAGCTTCGACGCCACGACCGTGACAAAACTGTATGACAGCGGCGCGGTGCTGCTGGGCAAGTTGTCCACCCACGAATTCGCCCATGGCGGGCCTTCATTCGATCTTCCCTGGCCGGCCGCTCGTAACCCATGGTACCGCGAGCATTTCACCGGCGGATCGTCCAGCGGCGCCGGCGCCAGTGTGGCGGCGGGTTTGGCGCCGGGTGCACTGGGTTCCGACACCGGCGGGTCGATCCGCAACCCGGCGGCACTGTGCGGACTGGTGGGATTGAAGCCGACCTACGGACTCGTCAGCCGGTCAGGAGTCTTCACGAACAGTTTTAGCTACGATCACGCCGGCCCCATGACGTGGACGGTCGAGGACTGCGCCATCATGCTTCAGGCGATCGCCGGCCATGACAGCAAGGATCCAGCCAGTGCCGGGCGAATGGTGCCGGATTACCGGGCTGACCTGAATAACGGGATCAAAGGTCTCCGAATCGGTGTTCTGCGGCATCTGTATGAGGACGATGTGCCGGTCGCTGACTCGGTGAAGCTCGCCCTGGATCAGGCGTACGACGTGCTGCGCGGCCTTGGTGTCGTTATAGAAGATGCCCGGATCAGACCGGCCGCGGATTACCACGCGGTTAAGATCACCGGGGCTGAGACGGAGCTTTTGGCGGTTCACGAACCGGTGCTGCGTCGGCGCCTGAACGATTTCGGGGCGGACTTCCTGGGGCGAGCCCTCGGGGCACTGTTGATCAGCGGGGCGGACTATATGCAGGCATCGCGGCAGCGGCGGGCAATGATCGCGGAGATGGCGCCGCTGTATGACCGGTATGATGTGCTGGTCACCGCGGGGCCGGGTCCGGCTGCCCGGTTGGATGCCTGGCGCACGATCCATTTCTGGCAGCGCAATTCGCTGACGACCCCGTTCAACGTGACCGGCGGGCCGGCGTTGGTGCAGTGCATCGGATTCACCGGCGACGGGTTGCCGCTGTCAATGCAGGTTGTCGGACGGCCGTTTGCCGATGCGATGGTGCTGCGGGTGGCGAAGGCCTACGAGGACGCGACATCGTGGAAACGTCGGCGTCCGGCCCTGACGGCGGGTGCAACGCCCCTGCCGGCCCCGCCCATTCCGGCAGCCGCGAAGGCCGACATCGGTTCGGCGCGACGGGATCAGATCGCGGCGCTTTGCAAGCGTGCTGGCTTCACGGTTCCGGAGAACCATTTTGAACAGCTGTGCGCGACGGCCCCGTTTGTCGAAGACATGGTAGGACACCTGAATCGGTCATGGGAGTTTACCGACGAACCAGCCAACGTGTTTCAGTTCGGGGGTCAAAGCGCGATCGGGTAATCCATGCCATGGATATTGAAAGCTAAATGACCGGCGGTCGTTGACGGGTTAACATTCCACGTCCGTCATGGCCCTCTCCCCCGATCAGGTCGGGGGAGGGCCATGATGATCGGGGGGCGAAAGTCGGCCTCAGCGGCGGCTGGTAGGACAAGCGGTATCCTTAATTTGAAAGGGTTCGACCTAACCGCGGAACCCGCATCGCTCCAACGCAGCCAGCATGTGCGCAGCCGGATCGGCGGTCGCAACGACGGGAGGATCCACCGGCACATGGATCGCCCGCGCCAGCAAATGCAACCCGGACCCGGCCTCACCGTAGCGCTCGTCCCCCAGGATCGGCGCGCCCAGTGTCAGGCAATGCACCCTGATCTGATGAGTCCGCCCGGTCCGGGGCCGCAGTTCCAACCAGGTCAGCCCATCGCCGCGCCCGAGCACGTGCCAATCGGTCACAGCGGACTGGCCTTTGGGGTCGATCACCATCCGCCAGCCGGTCTTGTCGCTGACCTTTAGCAGCGGAGCATTAATCGATCCTCGATTGCCCTCGACCACTCCGGTCACCACCGCCCAGTACGTTTTGCGCACGCCCCCCGACGCGAACAGCGCCTGGGCCTGCAGCAGCGCCGCCCGCCGCAGTGCGACGACCAGGCAGCCGGAGGTATCCGCATCCAGCCGGTGCGCCAGCCACGGGCCGTCCTTGCGTCGCGACAGCAACGGAAACCAGTCCTCCACGCTGCGCCCGCCCGCCGGCCCGGCATGCACCGGCAACCCCGCCGGCTTGTCCAGCACGACGAAGCGTTGATCCTGAAACAGAATGACCGGAGCCTGCATGGCGCCTTGAGTAGCAGCCGCGCACCCGCCCGCCTATGGCTGGCGCCGGCTTGCCGGTTGGCACCGAGCGGGTCATGCGCGTATGCGGTGCCATTCTCGCGGCGGGACCCTCCCCCTGGAACCTGGACTGGAAGTCATATGACCTACGTGCGGCCGACCAACACCGCTCCGCTGGCCCCTGAGGCGAAGGAGGGTTGGCTACAGCAGTACGGCGATTTCTATCGCGACCTGGCCGCGCGGGACCCCGGGGCGTTGAACCGGAAGCCGCCGGAGGAGGCGCTGGCGGGGGCGCTCGACCGGATTGGCGCGCTGATTGTCGCGGAAGCGCGGACGCTGGCGGACGGCAACCCGGCCATGCGGCGGTTCCTGGACGACACCGCGCTGCCGGGGGGTATGAGCGGGTCGCTGCCGGACGAGTTCCGGACGTTTTGCCTGCTGCTGAACGGTGTGAAGCAGTGGCTGGCGCACGAACAGGCCGCCACGGACAAATACCTGCTCGGTAGCCGGGCGCGGGCGCGGCTCCGGCGGATGGGGGAGACGTGTTTGGTGACGGGCGCGCCCCTGACGGGGGATGCCGAGCTGCATCATCCGATGCGCGATGGACGGCCGCCGCTGCCGATTAGCCGCGAGGGGCTGCGGATTGTGGAACAGGGTGCCGGGGACGCGGGCGAGGTGGATGGGGAGGCCGACGGGATCGCCGCGATCATCGCCGAGCTGAAGAAGCCGAAGGAGTCCTGGCGGATGTTGCGGCGCGGCTGCCTGCTGATCCAGGGCCTGCCGGCCGGGGAGGGGACGCCGGCCGGGAATGCGAGCGCGAAGGCGCTGGCCAGACGGGCGATCTCGGCGACGGAGCTGTCGGCGGAGGGGCTGGTGGAATGGCTGGATGCGAATGGGTTGGGGGTGATGGGGGAGGGGTGAGGCTAGCGCTTTCTGGTGCGTCAAGACCGGCGTCTTTTTTTCATCCGATCGTGTGTTCACACCTTGCGTCGACCATTATGTAAGATTATCTTACCGATGGTAAGCGGAGATCGGTATGACGCCCGAGGATGCAAAGACAGCTCTGATTTCGGTACTTCAAGATATCCAGGCGCGCAGCGGCTTAGATTGCCCTGCGCTCGATGGGGATGTCATTCCACCCAAGCTGCTGCCGAAGTTTGACAGCACCGTGTGGCCTGTGGCGACCACTCTCGTAGCCCGCAAATTGGGCGTCATCATCCCTAACGATGTTCACATCTTCGGCGGAGAGAATGGAGTTCCTCTATTGAGCATCAACCAGACCGCTGTGCTGATCTGCAAAAAAGCGCAAACCAAGAAGCATCAGAAAGTAGCCGCCTAAAATGATTAAGCCGGACCACCGCCAAGCCATCGCTACCCGACTAAGGGAGGCGCGCCGCCTGTCGGGCCTAAGCCAGGGGCAGGTTGCCCAACGCATGGGTCTCCATAGGCCCTCGGTTTCAGAAATTGAGGCCGGCAACCGTCGAGTGAGCGTGGATGAGCTCAGTCGTTTTGCGGAATTATATGAGGTCAGTACGGCATATTTGATTGGCGACACCCCCGATACATTGGCGACCGATGATCCGCGATTACAAATGGCCGCGCGAGAGCTTCGGAAATTGCCAGCTGAATCACTCGACAAACTGTTAAAGGCGCTGGCGGCACTTCGCGCGGAAGACGACGAGGCAAAGAGTTGATGGACCGGCGGGCAATTCTGCGCGAGGCGATGCAGGCCGCCTCCGAGATGAGAGATGTTGCCGGATTCGACCAATTCGAGCCAGCCGACCCCTTTGCTGCGGCTGCGGCGCTCAAAGTCAAGGTGGTCTTCCTTGGCGCCAGTATGGAGGGATTTTACTTCAAGGGGCCGCCGGGGCGCATCCTGTTGTCTGGTCTACGACCGGTCCCACGACGTGCGTTCACATGTGCACATGAACTCGGCCACCATTGGTTCGGGCATGGCTCGACCATGGACGAGTTGAAGGAGGATGAGCGCTCGGACTCTAGCAAGCCTGAGGAGGTGCTAGCCAACGGCGTAGCGGCGTTCTTCCTCATGCCTACAGTCGGCCTCCGAGGAGCGTTCGCCCGCCGCGGGTGGATCGTTGCCTCCGCCACGCCGCTACAATTCTTCATCGTCGCCTGCGAGTTCGGTGTCGGCTATCTAACCCTGATAAATCATCTCAGCCATATGTTGCGTGAGATCGGTTCTGCGCAGCGGTGCGAGCTGGAGAAATGGTCCCCCCAACGCATCCGGCGTCAGGTGCTGCATAGCGATTATGAATCTGCGATTATCGTTGATGCCCACACCCAGGCAGCCACGTTTGATGTGGAGCGTGGCGCTGCGGTCCTGCTGCCGTTGGGCGCTGACGCCGATGGTGTTGCGCTTGAGCATGTCCAATCGCTCGAAGGTTTCGAACTTTACCGCGCCGCGAAACGCGGGGTGGCCGCAATCAGCGGCGCTGCGCGGGCGTGCGAAGTACGCGTTATGCCAAGGCCGTACGAGGGCCCGGCAAGCAACCGTTTCCTGGAGGATCCCGATGAAGAGTGACGTCCCTACTGTTTCGTTTGCCGCCGACAATCTATCGCTTGGCTGGGCGAAGGTCTTGCTTGAACTCTCTAAACCGGGTGTCACCCGCATTGCACCACTGACATTGACGATCACTGGCTTTAACAATCACGGTGTTGCTGCCGAGATTCCGATTGTTCGTGAAGCCGCTGATAAGTTTTTGGCGTCCCAGAGGACGGCAGCCCAGGGGAAGCGAGACATCGAAAATATCGCCTGGACGATCTTTCCCCAACGCTATTGGGAGTTGGCTGAGGGTAATCGCGACGTGTTCTTCGACCTCTTTACCGAGAGCTTCCAGCGTATACAGACCTTCAATCCGCGCAATAACAAGCGAGGTTCTTACTTCCAGCGTCTTGTAGACCTCAACGGCGGCGGACAAGGTCCCAATCAGCTAAAGTGGTTGCTTGATGAATACGATGAGCACCCCAAGGCTCGGCGCACGTCCAAATTTCAGGCGACTACATTTGATCCGATCCGCGACCATACATCGGCTGGTCAACTCGAATTTCCATGTTTGCAGCAGGTCAGCTTTACCTTCGACGACGGCGGGATGGCGCTGAATGCCTTTTACGCGACGCAGCAGATCGCGCGGAAGGGATACGGCAATTACCTTGGACTCTCGCGCCTCGGCGCATTTGTCGCAAGCCAGATGAAGGTGCGCTTCGAGCAGCTAAACGTGTTTGTGGGTGTGGCAAAAATGGATGTCGGCAAATCCGATCCAGATTTGCAGGAACTGCTGAACGTCGTCCGCGCGGTAACGAACGCTGCGCCGGAGACACTTGCAGCGTGAAGTCGGTCCGCGCAGCCCGTGGTGTGCGGCCACTTTCCGGTGTGCAAACCACTCCGATATTTGACCTTTATTGGAGGTTTGCAACCGAACGTCAGGCGATCTTCTTCCGGCGGGTGGAGGGAGTCCTGCCGCCGTGGACCGACGACCCTATCTTGAAGCGTTACAAATTTACAAACGCCTATCGGGCATCAGATCGCGTTAGCCAATTCCTTATCCGTAATGTAATATACAACCCCACATACTCGGATGGGCCAAAGGAGGTGGTGTTCCGTATCCTGCTTTTCAAAATGTTCAACAAGATATCAACCTGGCAACTGCTGGAGCAGAGAGCCGGGCCGCTCCATTGGCAGAGCTTTGACTTTGACCGCTACGATGCGACTTTGCGCCAAGCGACAGCAGCGGGGACCCGCATCTATTCGGCTGCTTATATCATTCCGCCGGTCGCGCTCACTTCAAGCGGAATAAAGCACCAAGGGCATTTGCGCCTGATTGAATTGATGCTCAAGGGCGATTTTGTTCCCAGACTGCTGCAGACTGAGAACCTTTGCGAAGCCTTCGAACTCCTAAAGACCTATCCATCGCTCGGCGACTTCCTCGCTTTCCAGTTGGCGATTGACTTGAATTATTCGACCATTATCGACCATGACGAAGGCGCATTTGTCGTTGCCGGGCCGGGTGCTCGGGACGGCCTCGAAAAAATATTTGTCGACTCAGGGAATTACGCGCCCTCCGACCTGATCCGCTTGATGATGGACCGGCAGGAGAAGGAATTTGAGCGGCTCGGCCTGACCTTCCGATCTCTCTGGGGGCGGCGTCTTCAACTGATTGACTGCCAGAATCTTTTTTGCGAAATCAGCAAGTACACGCGCGTCTCACACCCTGAGATCGTTGGTCTGTCTGGGCGAACGCGGATCAAGCAGATGTTTCGTCCGGAAGGCCGGCCGGTGACGCCTTGGTATCCGCCAAAATGGGCGCTGAATGATCAAATTCGTACCTTACCAAAAGCTCAATCAAATGATTTGTTTGCGGTGATCAATGAATCTTTCTGATTTTCAATCCCGAGCGCTGCTCACTGACAAAACGCCGGCATACAGGGGAAACTCGGCCGATGCTGGGCGCTTAATACCTCTACTTGGTCTCGCGGGCGAGGCCGGACAACTTTTGGCCGAGTACAAGAAGCGGCTCCGCGACGGGCCGGGTCACACTCTTTTTGTGGACAAGGTCGCGGAGGAGTTGGGCGACATCCTTTGGTATGTGGCAAACCTCGCCAGTAAGTACGATCTGAATCTTAACGATATCGCAGAGCAAAACCTGCGCAAGGTCTTCGGGTTGTATGGGGTTCCATACGGCCCTGCTATACTGGATTCGGCATATGAAGAAAAGGAACGGCTGCCTCGTCAATTTATAGTAACGTTCTCGGAAGTGCGGGATGGAGATCGGATTCAAGTTCGCACCGAATTCAACGGGTTATTGATCGGGGCTGCGTTAACCGACAATGCCTATGAGGATGACGGCTACCGTTTTCACGATATCTTTCATATCGCGTATGCGGCCATTCTGGGTTGGTCACCAGTGCTCAGAGGGCTGCTGCGCCTGAAGCGGCGAAGCTCACCACGCGTTGATGAGGTTGAGGACGGCGGACGGGCGGCAGTGATTGAAGAGGGGGTTGCGGCGGTTGCGTTCGATTATGCCCGCCGCCACAAGTTCCTTGAGGATATTGATGACGTCGATGAGACGCTGCTCACGACACTGCGTGGGATGAGTGGCCATCTGGAGGTGGCTGCTCAGTCGCTTTCGTCTTGGCGTCGGGCTGTGCTGGATGGCTTCGCGGTCTGGCGCGAACTCGTGAAGCACCGGGGTGGTTGCGTTTTCGCGGACCTCGAAAAGCGCGAAATTCACTATCTGGGGCCGATCGACAACGCGACGACGACAGCTGCTGCGCTCGAATCAGAGTGAGTGAGGCTCACAAGGAATGAGCCGACACCTTTGGCCTCAGCAGCGCTCTTAGCAGCCCCGCTAAGGGTTAGACCAGGGGCGCCGAATGCATCTGTATGGATGACAATGTCGGTGAGCGCGACGCCGGCCGCTCCCCCGAGTGCTTTGTAAGCGGCTTCCTTGGCGGCGAAACGGGCGGCCAAACGTGGCAACCAGTCTGGACCATCGCCAACATCGGTGAGCTCAGCGGGTGCGAAACATCGAGCGAGGATCTCTGCATCGCGTTCTCCATATAGACTTGAAAAGCGTGGAACGTCGATGAGATCAAGCCCAATGCCTAACGGGATGCCTATCATACTGATGCCGCATCCTGAAGTTGGGATCGACGCGCCGAGTCCAATGCCGATGCGGTATCAGCGTGCCGCACTAATGCGTAGCTTTGAGTCGGAAATCTGCTCCAAGGTACGACGGCGTTCGTCAGCTAGGTGTTTCGCCTCATTAACGACCTCCTCCATGGCGCCCTTGTGCCGGCTTTGGAGGGTCTTCGCCCCCGATTTTGCCGTGGTCTTGCCGTTCGTTTGAACCCTGAACGTGCTACTCTTAAAGCCCATTTTCGTCCTCCAGCTCTTTTAGCTCATGCAGTACCAAACCGAAAAAATCCCTAACCGCCTCCTCCACGCTGTCGAGGGCAGCCTCCGTTTCTGCATCTTGGCGCAGATCGCTGTTCCCGTCCAACTGAACTAACAAGCGTGGCTTGCCCGTTACGTCGTCCAAGATGGGGATGCACAACACCCAGGCCAAGCCTTGCCAACGGCTCTTCCTACGCAGGCGGTTCGTCGGCCCCGGCAGGTCGCGCCCAGGGTCGAAGGGGAAGAGTTCAAGGATACTCTGCTTGTCGGCCCACGCCACTCCGGCCACTGAGCCTTCGAGCGGTACCAACGTAATCTCATCCGTGTCGTTTTCGAACCCGACGCTATACGAAAGGCGAAGCGATCGCACATAGCCCCGCTCGAGCCGCCCCACGGCGACGCGGACGCGCGGGGCGGCTCCTTTCGCGCCGGGAACCAGCCCAAGTGCGTCTACGGCAAGCGCCTGGGCAACCTGACAAGCGTTGCGATAGATCAGCGGGAGACGGAATAGGCGTTTGTCTAATCGGAGTCCGGCGGCGGCTGCGATTTCCCGAACCTCCTTCGAGGCCGTCTCCGCGGGAATGTCAAAGTCGAGAAGCCTGAGACGCGTCGGGAGGGCGAGTTGTTCGGTCGGTCCAGCGACGCGGACGTTGAGTTCCGCTGCCCCTGAGAGCGCGGTGTTGACTACAGCCGGCACCCAGGCATACCGGCTGGGTGATTGTCGAGTGGGCGTCTCCTCAATTTCGACAGCGATCGTGAGCGCCTCGGGATCAAGTTCTCGCTCCTCATCGAATGGCCACGCCGGGAGATTCGAAACGATTCCGCCGTCGACGTGGAGTTCACCATCGATCACCCAGGGTGTGAAGATCACCGGTAGGCAGATCGATGCCGCGACGGCGTCCGCCACGGCGGTTTGGGGCGTCCGATCGGCCGAGAATAGATGGAGCGCACGCTGCGTGAGATTGGCGCTGACAATCTTGAGGAGCGGTCGGTCCCCAGTTCCGAAGTCGCACATTCGGACGATCCGGCCGGTCTCGCCGGGGAACATTTTTTCTTGCAAGAGCTGCCCTAACGCATCGCGGAATTGCCGCACATCGGCGAGTCCGCCGACAATCTGGCGCAAGTTAATCCAAGCGATGGCCCCCAGTAGTGTCCACCAAGATAAGGCGAGAAACGGCGCCCATGCGGGCATAATCAACCAAATTAGAAGGCTGGCGACAATCGGCGTGGTCCACAAACTGATTAGGAGCAAGGTGAACGGGACCCGCTGCTGCTGCAACAATGCTCGAAAAAATTTGATCCGACGCCACCCGCGCCTACCGAAAAGATCAGTCGCGCGCTTCATCTGCGGGTCGATACGATTCAGTAAATGCATAATTGTCCGGCCGGTCTCGGGGTCGATCAGGTCGTCTGCCCGGAAGCCTGCAGCGGCAAGGGTCGCCACGATGGCACCGGCAGAAGTGCCGGACAAGCCCACGAACTTGATCGGTCGGCCTTCCATAGCCTTAAGTGCTCCAACGTGGACTATGCCTTTCGCGCCTCCCCCTGAGAACGCAACGAATGCTCGATAGGTCACAACAGGACGACTCCAATCACGAATAGAAATTTCTTCTGAATTGGCAATGTGCCGCACTTCCCACATGACGGTCAATCCAGTATTGGGCGTTACAATGGCGTGATCTTATTGCTTCGAAGGGTAATGGCATGCTGAACTGACCCGGCTATTGAATGGTTCATCAAGTCTGCGAATGAATGAGCCAGCCGCTCAACGGCCCCATCGCCGCTAATGCGGGGGCGTATCCTTGGGTTTCCGCGTGAGCCACAGCGCAAGCCAGCCAAAGCCCGACAGGCCGATGCCAACCAACGGGACAACTGTCCAGTAAGTCTGAAAGCTCATGGGCGAAGCCTCTCAGGGATAGGTTTAGCCAAAGCGACAAGGTCAGCGCCAAACATGCACCATAGCACGACCTGGGACCCGTCCCCAACTGTGCCGCTAGGATCGTCCCCACCCCGACCTCTATGGCCGGTCGGTGTCCGAACCGCCGCCGGGCGAGTTCTCGATATCGAGGGCACACGCAGGGGTTGACATTATCTAACTTTGTATGTTAGTCATAAAAACATGGAGCATACGGCACCAACCACAACCCGGCCTGCCGCACCCGATCCCGCACAGGATCGGCCCGGCCGCACGCTACCGGAACGCCTCGCCGGCCTGTTGTATGTCGTCCGCGTCCTGCTCGGCCATGGCCGCCGTCTGGTTGAGACCGTCCCGGCCCGCGCCACCGCCGTGGAGTTCGCCATCGTCGCCGCCGTTTGCGGCACCTACGCCGTTCCGTCCATCCTCGCCCGGCTCCAGCGCGGCATACTGCGCGCGATGGCGTTGGAACGTTACTTGCTCGCCCGCGGCGAACAAGGCCGCGACATTGCATTCGTGGAACCGCGCGAACGCCCGCCGGCCAAGCCGGCCACGCCGCCCGCCGAACCCCAAGATGGGGCGGCGACATCTGGAGAGGCGGCAAGCGAAGTCCCGGGTCGCGAGGCCAAGCCTGGCGATGACGAAAAGGCGCCCAAGCCCGGGCGCCCCCCGTTCGATCCGGACGATCTCCGCATCCCCACAATCGAGGAACTCGACGCCGAGGTCAGGCGCCGTCCGCTCGGTCGTACTATCGCCGCGATCTGCATGGATCTTGCCGTCATCCCCAGCTTCTGCACCGGTTTTTTCTGGAACGATTTATTCGAGACGCTGCGGGCCTACGGCGGCAGCCTGACCGTCATATGCAAAGTCCGGGAAAGCCGCGCAATATCGTTTCAGAAAGAGCGGGATAAGCACCCGGACACCTGGGACTTTGCCTGGAAGTTCCCGCCACCGGAGACGGTTCGCCAGGTGCTCGGGTACATGATCGGCGAGGCGGCAATGCTGGACGCATTCGGCCCGAGGCTGGCCACCGCCCCACCCTGAGTCCCATCGCCGGACCCGCGTCGCGCCCTCTGAGTCCGGGGGCGCGTTCGCGCGCCCACCGGCCCACATCGGGACCGGGCGCCCCCAGAGTAGCCTCAATCCGGACGCTCCCCTATGCTCCCGCCCAACGAAAGGGAGCACGTCCATGAAAATCGCCCGCATCGAAACCTTCCTGTTTGACCCCGGCACGGCCAAAAACCTGCTGTTCTGCCGCGTCGAAACCGAAAGCGGTATCCACGGCTGGGGCGAGGCCTACGTCACCCCCGGCAAGGAACCGGTCATCGAGCACCTGCTGCGCGACCTGGCCAAATACATGATCGGCCGCGACGCGTTCAGCATCCGCCACACCGGGCAGGTGGTGTTCGAGGATTTCGCCATGCGCCGCACATCCTTGGACCTGATGTCGGCGTGGAGCGCGATCGAGATCGCCCTGTGGGATATCGTTGCCAAAAACGCCGGCCAACCGCTATACAACATCCTCGGCGGCGCGTCCCGCGAGCGGGTGAAGGTCTATGCCAACGGCTGGTCCAGCGGCACCGACAGTATCGAGCAGAATGTCGAACGCGCCTTGCTGGTGAAGGACATGGGCTACACCGCGTTGAAATGGGACCCGTTTCCCGGCCCGTGGCGCAACTTCATCCATCGCGAGGACGAAGACCACGTCGTCAACTACGTCCGCCAGATGCGCGAGGCGCTGGGTCCGGATTTTTCACTGTTTGTGGAAGTCCACCGCCGGTTGGCGCCGATGCACGCCATCCGCATCGGCCGGCGCCTCGCCGAATACGACATTGGCTGGTACGAGGAACCGTGCCTGTGCGACAACATCGAACTGGTCGCGGAGGTCCGGCGGGCGCTTCCGATGCCAATCGTTACTGGCGAGGCGATTTACTCGAAAGAGGGTTTTGCGCAGGCATTGGCGGCGCGGGCGGCGGATATCATCAATCCCGACATCTGCAATTGCGGCGGCATTTCCGCGATGTTGGACATCGCCGCGATGGCGCAGCCGCACGCGGTGGCGATTTCACCGCATAACTATAACTCGACCCTGGTCGGGCTGGCGGCGACGGTACAGTTGTCCGCGATGATCCCGAATTTTCTGATCGCCGAATGCTTCATCAACCTGAAACCGGCCTGCGATGAGATCGCGATTGCGCCGCTGACGGTCCATGAAAGCTTCGTCGATCTGCCGACGACGCCGGGGATCGGGATCGACCTGGATGTCGCTCGCCTGCGTGCGAAACCGTATCGCGACATGGGCACGCGGATGGGCAAGGGATTGCGGTCCTACACAGAGGAATTCCCCCGCAAGAACTACGCCGTCGCGGCGACGCGGACCGGGTATTGAGGCTCTGACCATGGCGCTGAAAATGCCGCTAGTGCCGACCGTCAGGCCGGGCGAAGAGGCTTGTGTGAAAACGCGGGTGCGTATCGGGAGTGGAGACGGATTTGCCGCGGCCCGTCCCCATCGTCATGGCGGGCGAAAGCCCGCCATCCACGCCTTGCTGACGCGGCGCAGAAAAGACGTGGATGGCAGGCCTTCGCCTGCCATGACGGGAGAGCGACGCCCCACCGCAACCCCATGAACGATTACACTGCCCTGCTGCGCGCCCCGCGCTTCCGCGCCTTTTGGTTGGCACTGCTGTGTAACAACCTGGGAAGCTGGTGTGTCATCGCGACTCTGCCGATCCTGGTGGCGGAGCGTTACGGCGCCGGCATGGTGTTGGTACTCAGCCTGGGATTGCGGATCGTTCCGAAGGTGATCCTGGCGCCGCTTGCCGGCGGGCTGCTGCGCCGGTTTGGCGCGCCGCGCCTTGCCAGCACTGCCATGGCCGCGATGGCCTTTTTGACCGCGTTGCTGCCGTGGTGCGGCAACCTTGTCCTGCTCCAGGTCGTCATCGGCACCATCGGCACGCTCGATTTGTTCATCAACCCCGGCCTGTTGTCGCTGCGAGGCCCGGTCACACCGGCGGGGCGGGAGTTAGCGGGCAACACGATGTGCTCCGTCGCTGATCGCACCGCGAAAGTGGCCGGCCCGGCGCTCGGTGGCCTCGCTGTCATCGCGGGCTTTGGCCCTGCGTTCGCCGGTTTCGCGCTGCTGATCGCGCTGTCCGCCATCCCGGTGTCGCGCCTGTCGGTGCCCGCCGAAGCCCCGGGGACGCGCGCCGCAACCGGCAGCCTGACGACATTTGTGCGGATGATCCGCACCGACCGTCAGGTGGCCGGCCTGCTGATCGTCGCCGTCACCTACATGGTCCTGCTCGGTGGCCTGAGGCCGTTTCTGTTCTGGGCCAACCGGGAGTGGTTCGGCGCCTCCGACGCCGCCTGGACCGGTTTGCTGGTCGCCCAGGGTGCCGGGGCCCTGATCGGCGCCCTGTGCTCTGCTTTGTTCGTGTCAAGAATGTTACGAGAGATGTCGGCCTACACACTGACGGTATCGACAGGGATCATGGAGGGCGTGTGTCTGCTGATGCTGCTATGGGCGCAGACAAGTTCCCAGGCCATCGTCATTCTGGCGGTGGCGGGAATTCCCGAGATTCTCTCGACCGCTTCCTGGTTCACCGCCATGCAGGGTCGGTTGGCCCCGGGGCAGCAAGCGCTGTTCTTTACGTTTGCCGCCCCGCTCTGGGATTTGTTTTTCGCGTTGGGCATCGCCTCGGCCGCACTGCACGCGGACGGGGTGTTGTCGCTGTCGGTGTACTGGGCGTTGCTGTCTCTGACCGCAACCCTGCCGCTGGTGCCGCTGCTGATGGTTCGGATGCGTCAGGCCAGATAACGATCGGCATCCTCCGGCAACAACAAGCGGTCGCGCACCAGCGCGCGGGTGGTGGTCCCGATCGCTTCGGCACAGGTGTTCCCCGGATACCGAGCCGCCAGCGAAACCCGCGGATCGGTGCCGCGTTCGGCTTCGGTCGCCGCAAACGCCAGGAATGTGCCGTCACGGTCAGCGAGTTCGCCGTCGGGGTAGGGGGATGCGTAAAGGTTCCACCCCGTAAACGTCCCGTGCGGCACGGCGATATCCGGCAGCCGTATCCCCGCGATTTCGTTGCCGTCGGCGTCCACCTGCGGCACCAACGCCCCATAAGCGGCCCCGGCGGACGGCGTGACCCAATCCACCAGCACGGACACGTCGTTCGCCGCATGTGGCCGCACCAATCCGGGGATGGCCGGAAACGCCACCGCTTCAGCGGCGACCAGCGTTCCGTCATCGATCCGGGGCACACGGCTATTGGGAGGCGTCCGCCCGATCGTAACCCACTCGTCCAGAGCGATCAGCAGCGCTCGGATCACCGGCATCGGATCGTGCCAGTTTCGCGGGTTGATGCAGGGGCCGTTATCGCGCGGCATCCCTGCCTTGCCGCCATGCTGCGTCCCCGCCACCAGATAGGCCCGCACATTCGGCGGCAGTGCGATATCGCGCGTTCCCGCAGGATCGGTATGCAGCAACGACGCGCCCTTCTGCCAGTATTCGGTGGAGGTATTCGTCTCGATCAACAACGGATCGGTCGCATCCCCTCGCATCAACGCGCCGCTGCGACCGGTGACCGGGTCATCCATCGCGGCGGCGGAGTGCGGAAATTCAATTTCCGGGAAATGATGATCCTCGTGCCATGTCCGCGTACGAAACGGCTGGCCGAACGGAGTATTGTGGAACACCCGTCCGATGCCGGCGACATGGGTGAACACGCCGTCGAACACGCGGCGGCCGTTTTCGTCGCTGTTGAACCCGCCGGCGATGTGATCCCGCAAGTAACGGCCGGCCTGCGAAATGCCGAACGCCAGCGTGTGCGCGATCGGCCGTCCCATCAGGTCCGCACCCTGGTGACGCAGATGGCTGACGATATCCCGCGTTGCCGCGAAGCCGATTCCAAGGACGCGGGGTTTCGTCGCGGTGTAGCGAACCTCATAGATCGATCCGGTCTCGATCGGTCCGACCGGCCGAACCGTACGGTTGTCGATCGTTTCCGACGCCACCGCGACCCGTGGCGCGGTCTGCGTGCGACGCACGGTGACCGTCGCGGGACCGACCGCCTCGTACGCCAGCGTGAAGGATTCGTGGACACCGAGCCGGGTGCCAGAAACAAACTCTTCCCGGATAGGCTGTGACACACCGTCGATCATCGGAACATCCAGCGACAGTCCCGTCGCCTTCGGGGCACCGGGGTCCCAGCCGGTCCACAACAGCGAAAATCCCAGCCGCAGCGGCAGGGCGTTGCCCAGATCGTCCGCCGTCTTGGGTTGATTGCCGGCCGCGCCCGCGCACAAATTGGCGAACAGCATGATCCGGCCGCGATTGTTGACCTCGTATAGCAGGCGCCCGTTGCCTTTCGCCGCATTCGCCGGGCGCAGCAACACGAAGTCTGAACGATACGCCACCAATCCCGCTTCGTTGCGCGGCGCCCGGGCCAGCAGGGCGATGCCTCGATTGCCCGGGTGAGCCGGGTCCAGCAGGCCGGACGCGACGCCGTCGATCCGCTCATAGGCGCCGGTGTCGCCGAACGCCGCGCCGCCGACGAAGTCTGTGCGGCTCTTGAGTGTGATGTCTGTGATCATGACCAGTGCAACTCCGCTTCACTGCGTTCCTGCAAGCCCTCTCGGGTCATACCCGGAATCATCTCCAACACCAGGAAGCCGCGTGGCGTGACCTCCAGCACCGCAAGGTCGGTATAGACGCGCCGGACGACACCTTTTGCCGTCAGCGGATACGAACATAGTTTCCGTATGCGGGACCCGCCGTGGCCTTTGGTGATGTGCTCCATCGCCACCCACAGTCGTTTCGCGCCGATCGCCAGATCCATCGCGCCGCCGACCTGCTTCACCGGCTCATCCGGCGCCCGCGCCCAGTTGGCGATGTCGCCGTTTTCCGCGACTTCAAACGCGCCCAGCACGCACAGATCGAGATGGCCACCCCGAGCGATCGCGAAACTGTCGGCGTGATGCACGAACGAGCCGCCGGTGCGCAGGGTGATGTGTTGTGTGCCGGCATTGACCAGATACGGATCGACTTTGTCCGGGGCGGGGGCCGGGCCGGCGCCGATGACTCCGTTCTCGGAATGGAAGATCACCTCGCGGTCGTTGGGGACATAGTCCGACACCCCGGTCGGAATGCCGATGCCGAGGTTGACGAACCAGCCCTCGGGAATGTCCTGTGCGATGCGGGCTGCGATGCCGGCGCGGTCCAGCGGACGGAATGTCATGATCGTTTCCTTAAACTGGGACATGCACGACGCGATGCACGAAGACGCCCGGCGTATGAACGTTCTCCGGCGGTATATCACCGAGTGCGACGACATGGCGCGCCTGCACGATCGTCATTTTCGCGGCCATCGCCATCACCGGATTGAAATTGCGGGCGCTTTGGCGGTGCGTCAGGTTGCCCCAGCGATCAGCCTCCCATGCATCACACAGCGCGATATCGCCGGCCAGGGGATATTCCAGCAGGCAGTTGCGGCCGTCGATGATGCGGGTTTCGCGGCCCTCGGCCAACAGCGTGTCCGCGCCGGTGGGGGTGTAGAACGCCGATATTCCGGCCCCGGCGGCGCGCAGCCGCTCCGCCAGCGTGCCTTGTGGAACGATCTCCAGCTCCAGCTTGCCCGCCCCGAACAGGCGGCCGGCAACGCTGTCGGCGCGCACGAAACTACAGATCAAACGAGCGACGTGGCCGGATGCCAGGATGTCGGCTACCGGCCCGGTGTCCCTGCCGCCCGAGTTCGCCACCAGGGTCAGATTCCGAGCGCCCTGGGCGATCAGGCCGGCGGCGAGGGTCTCGGCCATGCCGTTGCCGAAACCGGGCAACAGGATCACGGACCCGTCCGCGATGCCGGCCAAAGCGGCCGCCACATCGGGCACGAATTTATCGATCATACGGTTTTATCTTCCCTGGACGCTGCGACGCCTCGCATTTCAGCCCGGATCGACTGGGATGACAACGCCGGCGCTTACTGACGTAGCGGCCCGGCTTCCAGCAGCGACAGGTTTTGTTCCGCCAGATCGGCCGTTACGGTGGTCGGGTCCACAACGCGTGCATGCTCCCAATCCGCCCGCGCGCCTTCCGGATCGCCCATCCGTTGGCGCAGGATGCCGCGTTCCAGCAAGGCGTCGGCGTCGTCCGGATCCAGCGTCAACGCCTGCGACACGTCCGCCTGCGCCAGATCGAGCTGGTTCAGTTTCCGGCGCATCACCGCCCGCAGCACCAGTGCGTCGGTGCGACCGGCTTCCAGCCGCAACGCCGCGCTGACGTCATCCACCGCCTGTTGCAACCGGCCTCGCATACTCTCGGCCGTCCCCAGCATGATGAACAACTCGGTGTCGGCGGGGGAGAGTTTGAGCGCCATCGAGGCGTCGGTCACGGCCATGTCCGGTTGCGCGACCATCAGCCTTGCCTGCGCCGCCTGCGCCAACACCGTGGCCCGCGCCATGGGTGGGGCGGCACTGTGTTGGGAGAGTTGCTCAAGTTCGGAAGCGCCGTCCGCCGGTTTGCCGACTGCGATCAGTGCCAGCCCGTGGCAATGCAGAGCACCTTCGCCACCGCCATCCGCCTCCCAGGTTTCGGACAGGGTGACCGCACTGATCGGATCTCCGGCCAGGGTGGCGAGGCAGGTTTCGTAGGTGCTACCTTCGGTAATGCGGGGCGGGAAGGGGGGGATTGGCAGTTCGGTCAGGGCGAAATCGGACGGTCCGGAGTCGGGCGACGACCACAGCACGGCGGTCGTGACGATGCCCAGCAAGGCGAGGGAGGCGCAAAATGCGATGGGGCGCCGGGACATGGCGGACAGCTTAGCCGGTTTTGCTGAAATGAAGGAAGGCATTCTGTCCGATATGATGCCCGTCCGGCAGGAACCCGAACGGTGGAAACGGCAGACTGCCAAGGCAGGGTTGGAAAATGCTGTCATGAATCAGAATGGCGCGGCGAACGACCGGCCATACCGTTTCGGTCAGCAAATCCTGGTCGATGTGATCATTTTCCATTCTGTAGAAGCTATAGCGGCGCATCAGAGTGGCCGGGGGCGGCAGGATGCCGGTCACGCCGCCCCACATGCCGGCCAACAGCAGGTCCGTGTGGGTGTACCAGTCGCGCATGGCATGAAAATGGAAATCCGATTGCAGCCAGGCATCGACCGCGACGCGCTCCTTCACCGTCAGCAGCGAATCGGCATCTCGGATCAGGAAGCGCTGGACCTCTGGATCGGCAAACACCTCAAACCGCCACAGCAACCGACGATGCTCGGGAACCGAAGGTGGCAAGGCCATCGGCTGAAGCTGGACCCCGTTTGCCGCCAATTGTTCGAGATACGACGGATCGACGTTGTGATCATGGTAAACCCGGATGGTCCACGCGGGAAACAGATGCGGCCGGATGCGCGCGTTTTCCAACAGCGGCACATGATAGCGCGGCTGGTTTCCCCACAGGCTGTAGGCGATGACGTTCTGTTCGGGACGGCCGGCATTGAAGGCCGGCGGCAATCCGGCGGGCAGGTTGACGATCGGTTCGGCGTCCCCGAAGCGGCGGTCCTTGGCGTCCAGGGACGCTCGCCCGGCCGTGACCGCCAGATCCAGGCGTCCGGCACGCTGATACGCCTCGCTGAGGCAGTCATGCACGTTGGGACTTGCCGAACCCAGGGCCAGCGCCGTCTGGCAGGACGCGATCACATCGGCGATGTCGCCGTTCGCCAGCAACAGAACGGCGAGGTTTTCGTGGAGCGCGGCGTTTTCAGGGTACAGGCCGAGGCCCTGCCGCAGCACGTCTATGCCGTCGGACAGACGGCGGGCCGCATGGCAGATCAGGCCGGCGAACAGGAAGTCGTCTACCTGTGCGGCGCCCGACAATGTGGCCATAGCCAGCACCGCTGATTGGGCGTCGCGGGCCTCGTCTATTCGCCCGCTTCGATAGGCGCCGCCGGCAAGGCGACGGAGCGCGTCCAGGTCGGCCAGCAGGGGGGCGGTGGTTCGGGTTGGCGGGCCAGGATCGGTGGCAGACCAACGGGCGTTAGAGGATACCGCAAGGGACGGGCCTTGGTTGGGCGAAAACCCGGAAAACTCAGCACTGCCGACCTGGTGCAGCGCATGATCTGACTGACCGGATTCGTGCCGGCCTCCCCCGATCGTCATGGCCCGGCTTGTCCGCATAGGCATCGACTTAAGCGGTGGGCGGGGAGGATTTGCCCATTCGTCATGACCGGGCTTGGCCCGGTCACCCACGATTTTGCCTGGAGCGGCGCAGGAAGTCCCGGGTGGTCGGGCCAAGCCCGGCCATGACGGAGAGCGGAAAGCCACGTCCGTGGCACAAACCTTCTCCGCCCAACGCCTATCCTGACGCCTATGCGGCTTGTCCGGGCCACCTGTGCCCTGACGGTGCCACGATAGGAGGCCCGGACAAGCCGGGCCATGACGAACGTGGAGTGGCAGTAAGGCTGGTATAACGAACGCCTCGCAGGCGCACGCGCATTCACCCGGGCCTCGACGCGTTTGTTTGGATGTTCCTCATACGCCCATCATACATCGGATCGGCGGCAATGGCGTCCGGCAATTTGTTGGCCGCCGGACCACATTCCTGGCGCGATCGATCGGGGCGGAGCGCGTTCATCACGCTCCGCCCCGCAGACATCAGCCGGCGGCCTTCGCCTCGCGGCGGCGGCGGTGCAGGATGAACTCGGTGTAGCCGTTCGGCTGGGTCCGGCCCTCGAAGATCAGGTCGGCGGCGGCTTGGTAGGCGACACCGGCGAAACCGGGAGCCATCGGCTTATACAGCGGATCGCCTGCGTTCTGCCGGTCAACGACCAGCGCCATGCGATGCAAAGCCTCGGTCACCTGGGCTTCCGTCACCACGCCATGGTGCAACCAGTTGGCGATGTGCTGCGACGAAATCCGCAGTGTCGCCCGGTCTTCCATAAGGCCGACATCGTGGATGTCCGGCACCTTGGAACAGCCGACGCCCTGGTCGATCCAACGCACCACATAACCAAGGATGCCCTGGCAGTTGTTGTCCAGTTCCTGGCGCAGATCATCGGGCGACCAGTTCTGGCCCTCGGCCAGCGGGATCGCCAGCAGGTCCTTAAGGGCCGCGCGCGGGCGAGTCGCCAACTCGGTCTGGCGCGCACTGACATCGACCATGTGATAATGCAGCGCATGCAGCGTCGCGGCGGTGGGGGACGGTACCCATGCCGTGTTCGCGCCGGCCATCGGGTGACTGATCTTCTGCACCAGCATGTCGGCCATCCGGTCCGGCGCCGCCCACATGCCCTTGCCGATCTGCGCCTTACCGCGCAGGCCGCATTCCAGGCCGATCTCGACGTTCTGGTCTTCGTACGCCTTGATCCACGACGTGCCGCGCATTTCGTTCTTGCGGATCATCGGGCCGGCTTCGATCGAGGTGTGGATCTCATCGCCGGTCCGGTCCAGGAAGCCGGTGTTGATGAACACCACGCGATCCGCCGCCGCGCCGATGCAGGCCTTCAGATTGGCGGACGTCCGCCGTTCCTCATCCATGATCCCCATCTTCAGCGTGTGCGCCGCGAGTCCGAGGATCGTCTCGACGCGTCCGAACAGATCGGCCGTCAGCGCCACTTCCTCCGGCCCATGCATCTTTGGCTTCACAATATAGACCGACCCGGCTCGGCTGTTTTTGATCGGGCCCTTGCTGTTGAGGTCATGCATCGCGATCAGCGAGGTCACCGCAGCATCCAGGAAGCCTTCGGGGATTTCCGCGCCCGACGCGTCCAGAACGGCATCGGTGTACATGTGATGGCCGACATTGCGGATCAGCATCAGGCTGCGGCCGGATACCCATACGCTGCCGGTGCCCGACGGCTTGGTGTATTGCCGGTCGCTGTTCAGCGTCCGGGTCATCTGCTGGCCACCTTTCTCGAAGGTGTCGGCCAGCGTGCCGTTCATCAGACCGAGCCAGTTGCGATAGGCGGCGACTTTGTCGTCGGCATCGACCGCGGTGATGGAATCCTCGCAATCCTGGATCGTCGTCAGGGCGGCTTCCATAACCACGTCGGCGACGCCGGCCGGGTCGTCCTTGCCGATCGCGTGCGTGCGATCGATCACGATTTCAAGATGCAGGCCGTGATGCTTCAGCAGGATGATGGACGGTGCCGAGGCTTCACCACGATAGCCGGCGAACTGGGCCGGGTCTTTCAATCCGGTCGTGCCGCCGCCCTTCAGTGCGACGGACAAGACCCCGTCCTGCACTGTATAGCCGGCCGCATCGGCGTGGGTGCCGACGGACAGCGGTGCCGCCCCATCCAGAAACTCCCGAGCCCGCGCCACGACTTTGTCGCCGCGGATTTTGTTGAAGCCGCGTCCGCGCGCCGCGCCGTCATCGTCAGAAATCGCGTCGGTGCCATACAGGGCATCATACAGGCTGCCCCAGCGGGCGTTCGCGGCGTTCAGCGCGTAGCGGGCGTTGGTGACCGGGACCACCAACTGCGGGCCGGCCAGCGTCGCGATTTCGGGATCCACATTTGACGTGTTCACGGCCACCGAGGCCGGCTCCTCGACCAGATAGCCGATACCGCGCAGAAAATTGAGGTAACCTTCGGTGTCCGCCAGCTTGCCCTTGTTGGCCTTGTGCCAGGCATCGATCTGGTTCTGCAGGCTGTCGCGCTTGGCCAGCAGCGCGGCGCAGCGCGGCGCCAAATCGGTCAACAGGCCGGCGAACCCGGACCAGAAGGCGTCAGCACCGATCGATGTGCCCGGCAAGGCCTCGCTATTGACAAAATCGTAAAGCGGCCTGGCGATACGGATACCGGCTGACGCGATATAGTCCATGCGTGGTGCCTCCTGGCGAGGATATGAAAGGGACGAAAGGCGGCGGTATAGGACGGAATTTGGGCACCCGGCCAGCCCCTATGCCGCACTGCGATATCGATATCTGCTGTTGCCCGATGATAATCCGCAAAATGCGCGAACGCGTGAGGCTTGAAACGGTCGAACGGCACCCAATGTTCTGTGGGCGGATGACGGCTAGGCCTCATCCGCGTGACGTTTCCCCCCCAAACTTAAGCGGCGCCCTCGGGCGCCGTTTTTTTGTGGCGGGTCAGCCGCGTGGGTGGGTTTTACGCCAGACCGCCATCAGGGCTGTGTCGTCCACCGCCGTATAGCGTTGTGTGGTGGACAGGCTGGCGTGTCCGAGCAGGTCCTGGATGGAGCGTAGGTCGCTGCCGCTGGCGAGCAGGTGGGTGGCGAACGAGTGCCGCAGCGCGTGCGGTGTCGCATGTTCCGGGAGTCCGGCGAGACGGCGGTACGTTCTTAGAACTTTCTGCGCCACGGCGGGATCGAGCCGCTTGCCGCGCGCGCCCAGGAACAGGGCGCTGTCAGGTTTTGGCGATGGGTGCAGGGCGACGCAGGCATCGATGGCTTCTCGCACCGCGGGCAATACCGGCACGATGCGGGTTTTTGAGCCTTTGCCGGTGACGGTCAGCGAGAGGCTTGTCCGTAATGATGTCGCGTCTCGGATGTTCAGACTGAGCGCCTCGGCGATGCGAAGGCCGCTGCCGTACAGCAGCGAGAAGAACGCGATGTCTCGGGCCTGCAGTGCGGGGTCCTCGGCCTGATCGCCGACGTGGTCGGTGACGTCGCGGGCTTGTTCGATGGTCAGGGCGCGGGGCAGGGCGGGGCGGGCTCGGGCGGTGGCGACCAGTTTGACGGCGGCGATTTCGGTGCCGTGGCGGCGGCTGAGATACCGGAAGAAGCTGCGCACCGCTGACAAATGCTGGGCCCGGGATGACGCGACCAGTTTGTCGTTGGCCAGTCCTGCGAGCCATGCGCGGATATCGGCGGCACGCAGTTCCGTAAGGGCTTTCAGGTCGGGCTCGCCGCCCAGGTGGTGGGTCAGGAAACCGAGGAAGCCGGCGAGCGCGTGGGCGTAGGCCTCGACCGTGTTGGCGGCGGCGTGGCGTTCCTGCTCCATCCAGCCGAGGAATGCGGTGCGCGCGGCTTCGCCGGTCATCGCCGGGATGGGGCCGTTGGGCGGGGGCGCGGTTCGGCTGGCGGGGCGGCGGGGCATCAGGTGGGGCGCGCGCCCGTTGGGTCGTTGGCAGCGTAAAGAGACGAAATGGGGTCGGGCGGGAGCGCTCGGCGAACGGCAAAAGAGGAAGATTGTACCACGGAGGGCACGAAGAACCACGGAGGGCCACGGAGGAGTCGAACTGCATCCGTCATCTGGTAACCAAGCCGCGATGGTCCGGTTTGCTTTCCAGATGATCGTCATTCTGGTTCGGTTTGTGCGCTTCGAAGCAAGGAGGCTCACCACCGAGGCACCGAGGCACCGAGAAAAGCGCACTCAGACGGCCCGTTTGCCTCAACCTCGGTGCCTCGGTGTCTCTGTGGTCAAGAACTTCGGTTTTCGAGGCGTGCGGGACGAATTCCCAAGGGGCGAGTGTGGGCGTCTCAGCCGGGTACATGGCGCAATGGTCATTCACCCGATTGCCTTTGTTGCCGCGGTTAAGCGTGGGTAACTTCACCCGATTTTCCTGCGGGTGATCGGTTCGGATCAGGTTCATCATCGGAGACGTGCGGCCGAAAGCCCGACGGGCGAAGCGACAGTCTTCACTGCTCCGTGACTCTTTATGGGTTTCGCGTGCTCCGTGATGAAGTTTTCCTCACTTTCTTGCTCGCTTCCGACTGCGGCGATGCACAACCCGTCATCTCTGAACCGCCTGATCCAAGCGCGCGCCACGACCCGGCTGAGGGCTTCGACAGGCGGCAACGGAACGGCGGACATGACCAAACGGTCGATCAAACCGGCTTGTCGCCCGCCACGGTCACCCGGAACCCCGACCGTGTGTGCGGCCAGTAGTCCCACATCGCGCGGTGTTGGACGCAACGGTTGTCCCAGAACGCCACGGCATTCTCGGTCCAGCGGAACCGGCACTGGAACAGCGGATTTTCCGCGTGGTCATACAGATACGCCAGGATCGCGATGCTCTCGTCGCGCGGCACACCGAGCAGACGTTTGGTGAAGCCGCGGTTGACATACAGGGCCTTGCGGCCGGTGACCGGATGGGTACGGACGACCGGGTGTTCGGCGCGCGGGTACACCGGCTTATCGGCCACCCCCAGGTTGGCGTAGGTGCCGCGATAGGAGTCCTCGCCGTCGTGCAGCGCGAGCATGCCGTCCAGATACGCCTTCATGCGGTCGGACAGCGCCTCGTATGCCGCATACATGCTGGCGAACAGCGTGTCGCCGCCTCGCGGGGGGCACTGTTTGATATACAGAATACTGCCCATTGGCGGTTCGATGTCGCACGATACGTCGCTGTGCCAGCCTTCCCCGTTCGCCCTCGGGCTGTCCTTGTCGGCTCGGATGATCATCAGTTCCGGGTGGCCGGGCGCGTGTGGCGCGGCGGGATGGATGTGCAGGTTGCCGAAATTCCGCCCGAACGACAGGTGCTGGTCCTGAGTCAGCGTCTGGTCGCGAAAGAAAATGACGCAGTTCTCGGCCAGCGCGCGGTGGATTTCGTCCATCTGATGGTTCGGCAACGGCGCCGACAGGTCCACGCCGCCGATTTCCGCCCCGATGATCGGGGTGAGTTTGTCGATGGTGATCGTCTCATACGGCGCCGGGTTGTCGGCGGTATGGCGATAGCGGGGGCCGTTGTTGCCGCGCAGCGAGCTCATGGTGGGGGAACCCTTTCCCGGTGGACGTTGGGTCGGATCATCCGCCGGGGCCTGATGAACCGCAAGCGGTTCGTGTCGTGAGGATGAATAGCTCGAAGCTGATCGAGGCGGTGTCGAACCGTTGGCCGCGGATACTGTCCAGCCTGAAGTCGTTGCTTGAAACGGGTGAGGCGCTGGATCGGCCTGTGGTGGATTGAGAGACCGCGTGTGGCGCGGGTTTTGCTCCCGCGCCACACGCGGCGATTTTTCGTTTCGCATAGGCGTAGTCAGGCCGGTCGATTCTATGGAGCACCGATAAACCTCACTCCGCGGAAACGTCTACACGCCGTCCCCGGCCCGCCGGAATGCCTCCGCCGTGGCCAGGTACGTCTCGATATCGCGGTCCTCCGGCGCAGCCATCACGTGCTGGATGCCGGCGTCGGCGTAGACTAGCAGCGCGTCCCGCATCCCGGCCACATTGCCGGCATTGATGTTCACCCGGACCGAGATGATAAAATCCTCGCCCGGTCGTTCGGCGCGAAACCGCTTCACCACCTCGGCCGCCTTGTCGGGAGTGACCCGGCTGCCGTGCCACCCGTCCTGCCGCAGTGCGCGTTTGACCGCGGCGTCCGACGATCCGCCGATCCAGATCGGGATCGGCACCACGGGCTGCGGTTGAGACCGCATCGATTCGATCTTGGCCGGGATCCATTTCGCATCGAACGTCACCGGGTCTTGTGACCAGACGGCGCGCATCATGGCAATGCCCTCATCCATGCGCCGGCCACGCTCTTTGAACGGAACACCGAGCGCGTCGAACTCGGCTTCCAGCCAGCCGACGCCGGCACCAAGGATCAGGCGGCCGCCGGACAGATTTTGCAACGTCGCCAGTTCCTTGGCCAACGGCAGCGGATGGCGCAGCGGCAGCACCAGCACGGATGTCCCCAACCGGACGCGCGAAGTCACCGCCGCCGCCCAGGTCAGCGTCAGCACCGGATCCCAGAAGTTGGGGGACGGCGGATAGCCGCCGTCTTTCGGGACGATGATGTGCTCACTGACCCAGACGTCGTCGAAGCCGAGCTCCTCGGCCTGGATCGCGGCGCGGCGGATGCTGTCGGGTCCGGCCTTGCGGCCGATATGTGGCAGGTGGATGCCAAGTTTCATGATCGTGTCCTCCGGCTGATTAAGAAACAGCGTGCCGCGCCGGAACCCGCGCGTCCACCCTTGCGCCCCCCGCACCGCCTGCGCCACTTTGGGGCAACGCCAGAATGACAGGGTCCGTCCGATTCCCACCAACGCACAACCGCCCAACGCGCCAACGAAGCGTCCCCGGAAGGCCAGCGGCAAACCCGGGGCCGCGTCGTTCGAGCCGCTGAAAACCGAGCGTCTGACCTTGCGTCCATTGCTGCCGCAGGATGCCGAGGCGCTGCATCGTCTGGTCAACGATTGGGAGGTGACCCGCACTCTGGCGGAAATACCGTACCCGTATCCACGATCGCTGGCCGACGAGTGGATCGCCTCGACCGCCGCCGAACTGGCGGATGGCGCCGCCTATCATCTGGCCATCACGGGCAAAGAAGGACGCAAGGAAACCCTGGTCGGCGTCGTCGGGCTTCGCATCGACGCAACCCGCCGAACCGGGCAACTCGGTTACTGGGTCGGCCGCGCCTATTGGAAGCACGGCGTCGCGACCGAAGCGGCGCGGCGACTGACAAGCTGGGGATTCGCCAACCTGCCGCTGGACCTGATCGTCGCCGAGGTCACGGAAACCAACGACGCGTCCTGCAAAGTGTTGCGCCGCGTCGGCTTCCGGGAAACTGGTTCAGGCGTCCGGTCGTCGCTGACCACCGGCGACGAACACAACGTGCGGGTATTCGAGGCCACGCGTGGCGACATCTTCGGCCATCCCGAACCACCGCCGGCCAACACTGAAAGCCCGAATGCCATGCCGCTGCTGCTGGTCGTCGCCTGCGCCCTGGTCGATGTCGATGGCCGCGTCCTGCTGGCCCGCCGGCCGGAGGGCAAGAAGATGGCCGGTCTGTGGGAATTTCCCGGCGGCAAGCTCAATCCCGGCGAAACGCCCGAGGCGGCACTGATCCGGGAGCTGAAGGAAGAGATCGGTATCGACGTGGCGGCGGCCTGTCTGGCACCTTTCGCGTTTGCCTCGCATGCGTATGAGGGGTTTCATCTGCTGATGCCGCTGTTCATCTGTCGCCGCTGGAAAGGCACCCCGACGCCCCGGGAAAACCAGACCCTGGCCTGGGTGCGGGCGTCGAAGCTGACCGAGTATGAGATGCCACCCGCCGACAAGCCTTTGATCCCGCTGCTGCGCGACTTCCTCTAGGGAAAAGATCGATGCCCAATCCAAACCCCACCGCCTGCCTGCTGGTCATCGGCAACGAAGTGCTGTCCGGGCGAACCCGCGACGCCAACATCCAGTTCCTGGCGACAGGTTTGGGCAACCTGGGGATACCGCTGCGGGAAGTGCGGGTGATCCCCGACGTGCCCGAAACCATCATCGCCACGGTGAATGAGGTCCGGACGAAATTCACCTACGTGTTCACCACGGGGGGGATCGGGCCGACTCACGACGACATAACCAGCGAATGCATCGCCGCCGCGTTCGGCGTGCCGTGGGAACACCATCCCGTCGCGTGGCCGCGCATGCAGGCCAGCTACAAGCCCGGCGAATTTAATGCCGCCCGCCAGCGCATGGCCACGATGCCGCGCGGCGCGGCGCTGATCGAGAACTCCATCAGCGTTGCTCCCGGATTCCAGATGGAGAACGTCTATGTGATGGCCGGCGTGCCGCGGATCATGCAGTCGATGTTCGAATGGCTGGCGCCCCGGTTGGAGGGCGGTGCGAAGATTGAGATGCGCGCGGTGCATGTCCTGGGACTGCCGGAGGGCATCATCGCCGAGGGACTGGGCGATGTGCAGAAGCGGTATCCGGAACTCGATCTGGGCAGCTACCCGTTCTATCGCGCCAGCGGCAATGGCGTGGCGCTGGTGGCGAAGGGACCGGATGGCGAGCAGGCGGAAAAGGCCATCGCCGAGGTGACGGATCTGATCATCGGTTTCGGCAAAGTGCCGGTTCCGGGAGAGCCGCCCGAGGTCTGACGCCTGCCCGCGGACCCGTTTCACCCGATCCTCTGGACCGCCGGTTCCGGGGGCGCGCGCTCAACGGCGTCTCAAAAGCCGTACCATGAGAATTTGTCTCGTGGCATGAGGCATTGTTCTCAAGTCTCTGGTCCCACCCGCAACGAGAGCGGGCCGGGCCACCCCGCCGCCTCTCACGTCCCATCGTCATGGCTCGGCTGGCCGCCGTTTCGTCATGGCCGGACTCGGCCCGGCCACCCGGGACTTCGCTTGCCGCCTCATCAGAAGCAGGCGCCCCTGGCGAGCTGGCCGCCGGCTTGGCCGGTGTGCGCGTGCGCGGTTCCACGAAGGCGATCTCGCGGCCCTTTGCGCCGCGTGCGAGCAGGTAACGCTCCAACGCCATGGCACGCAGAATGCCGCGCTGCAGCCGGGTGAGGATGATAGGCAGGTTGTAGGTCCCGCAAACCGCCGCCAGCGTGGCGAATTCCACCGTGGCGGCGCGCTCCGGCACGGTCTCAACGAGGCGGCGGCCATGACCGAGCAGGACCCGTACGACCTGCAGCAGGGCGGCGAGGCGTCCTGGCATAGTGGGAGCCGGCCGGTCCTGTGCGGGATCGGGCGGGGCAGGCCGGGACGGGGTTGGCGCCGTATGCTCCATGGATTTTACTAACATTAAAGTTAATATATGTCAACTCTGGCGTGCATGCCAACGTGGGGAAGTCGGGTGAACGAGTCTGCTTCGAACGCAGGGAAACTTCGGCCACTTTGCTTGATGAGTTGGGGTTCCTTGCCGGGCGTTCGTTGCAAGGCGTATCGTGCGGCGAATCGATGCACCCGATCGCCGGTCCGCGCTTCTGAAGATGCCAGAGTCTCTCCACCATGGCTGGTCCCAAGGACGAAACCACCGCCTTCCGGGCCACGACGCGCCTGCGCGGCGGGACTGCAACGCACGGCTATCACGCCCGCGTCCACCCATTCAGGAATTAGTTCATGGCGCATGTGATGCAAATTGAGTCGTTGGAGATCAAAAACTACCGCCTGTTCAAGGATGTGAAGCTTTCAAATCTCTCCCGTATGACGGTTGTCGTCGGTGCGAACGGTTCGGGAAAATCAACCCTGTTCGACGTGTTCAGCTTCCTGAAAGAGGCACTGACCCAGAACGTGGCGACAGCGGTTACGCGCCGAGGCGGCTTCAACGAGCTGGTCAGCCGGGGCCAAAAGGGACCGATCGGCATCACCGTAAAATTTCGGGAAAGCGGCGGCCGGTTGGCGACCTATGCGCTACAGGTCGCTTTGGATGAGCGTGGCCGGGCCACTGTTGATCGGGAAATCCTGAGCTTTCGCCGCGGGCAGTATGGCAAGCCATGGCATTTCGTCGATTTTTCCCGCGGACGCGGAACCGCGATTACAAACGAATCCGCCTACGGGCAGGAGGGGGCAACCGAGCAACGGGCGGAGCATGTGCTCGACGATCCAAGCGTCCTGGCCATTAAAGGACTGGGACAGTTCCGACAATTTCGTGTCGTATCCGAGTTTCGGGCACTTATAGAGAGTTGGTATATATCGGATTTCCACATCGCAGATGCGCGGGCAACCGCCGAGGCGGGAGAATCAGAACATTTGTCCATGCGGGGCGACAATATAGCCCAGGTTGCCCAGTATCTTTACGAACATTACCCGGAACGATTTCAGCAAGTCCTCGACACTATGAAACGCCGTGTGCCTGGCATTGCCGGGGTCGAAGCGCGCCCAACAGAAGATGGCCGCCTCGTATTGCGATTCCAGGATGGCAGCTTCAGGGACCCATTCATTGCCCGATACGTCTCGGACGGCACGATCAAGATGTTTGCTTACCTGGTCCTGCTGTTCGATCCCAAGCCGTTCCCATTGCTGGCGGTGGAGGAGCCGGAGAATCAGCTTTATCCGGAACTGATGATCGAACTGATTGAAGAGTTCCGCGCCTATGCACAGCGCGGCGGTCAGGTCTTTGTCTCGACGCATTCGCCGGATTTTCTGAACGGCGCGCTTCTGGAAGAGATATTCTGGCTGGTCAAACGCGACGGCTTCACGCAGGTCAGGCGGGCTTCAGACGACGCCAATCTGGTTGCGCTTGTCGGCGCCGGCGATCTGCCCGGCGCGTTATGGAAGCAGGGCCTGTTCGAAGGCGCCCATCCTCGATGAGCCGTCTCGTTTTTCTGCTCGAAGAGCCTTCTATGAAGGTTCTGCTGGAAACCATGCTGCCGCGACTGTTTCCGGGGTTGGATATCCTGTGTGTGGCGCACGAAGGCAAAAGTGACCTTGAGAGAAGCATCCCGCGCAAGCTCAGGAACTGGCAGGTTCCCGGCGACCGGTTCGTGGTGGTGCGCGATGCCGACGGCGCCGATTGCAAAGCCCTGAAGGACGCGCTGGTGGCCCTTTGCCAGGAAAGCGGCCAGCCCGACACGCTTGTTCGGATCGTCTGCCAGGAGTTGGAGGCCTGGTATTTCGGGCAGCCAGAGGCCCTGGCAGCCGCGTTCGGCAATGAATCGCTGCGGACGATTGGCGCCAGGGCTCGCTACCGAAATCCCGACTCAATTGTTCAGCCATCGAAGCAACTCAGGGGCCTCTGCCCGGAGTTCCAGAAAGTCGATGGTGCTCGGAGAATCGCGGATTATTTGTCTTATCCGAATAACGTATCGCCAAGCTTCAAGGTCTTTATTGAAGGCGTTGCCCGAGTCTCGGGTCTTCCGCTTCCGGCGCAAGAGGCGTGTTCGTGATGGCGGCAAAGCGGTATGTGGATGTCCTGCGGTCCCATACGTTGGCTGCTCAGTGACCCGTCGATCATGGCATTGTTCCCCGATGGCCATGCCAATTCCGATGTTGCTGTTTTCAGATCGACCGAGATCGCATGCAGTGCGCTCATTCAGCCGCCGGCCAGAAGGAGCGATCGATGATAGACAGGATCTCCGGCCGCTCATCGCCAGCCTTGTGCCAAAGCACAAGCTTGTTGCCAATCCGCGAGACAAAGCGTCCATCGTCCGTGGCTTTGGTCACATCCGGTCGATTGACCGGATCACCCGCAAACAGCTCGGATAGGGCGGCTTTGTCCGCTTCCGTCAAAAACGAAGCCTGGACACTGGCCTGATATGCAATCGTGAATCGGTCAGGGGTCATGCCAATCTGTCCTTTCGGGGTCCGCTATCGTCGCACCGGCACCGCATGGGTATGTCCGGCTCCCTCTTGCAGATCAGACGTCGAGATCGAAGCCAGGCAGGCTACCGCGCGATTGTCTGGCAAAATCCGCGGAAGGGTCGGGCGCTGTCAGGAGACCCAAAGCGAATTCGACCAGTTCGGTTGGGTCCGAGAGTCCGGTTAGCGCCATGGCGAGTTTGAGCGTCTCACAATCCACGGCGACCCGGATCATCTTACCTGCTGCCATCTCCGGTCCTTTCCCTGCGGCGATCAGTGCCAGTTTTACCTCGATGCCGTGGAGTATGCCGAGCAAAAGTTGATAAAGGGTTAACAGGCGGCAAAAAACGAACCGCTTGATCCGATGCCTCGGCACAAACATTGACCGGTTGCCCCGCTGCCATGAACCTTGAGTATAACCCACCGGCTCGGTAAGGTAACGCCCGGTTCTCGAACGGTGGATCATGCGCGATTTCGATCGGATCACTCTGCGTCCCGGTGTCATGGGCGGCAAGGCCTGCATTCGCGGCATGCGCGTCACGGTCAGCATGATTGTGGGCCAGGTTGGCGCGGGACGGAGCATTGACTCGCTGCTCGCCGATTATCCGTATCTGGAGCGGGAGGATATCCTCCAGGCACTGCGCTACGCCGCCTGGCTGGCCGAAGGCCGGGAATTTGAGCTGACCTCCGCGTGAAGCTGCTGATCGATATGAATTTATCGCCGCTCTGGGCGGATTTCCTCGGAGCGTCGGGCGTCGAGGCTGATCCCATTAAATAACGCCATAAGAGCCAAACATAATGTAGGCCAGCAATGCGCGGGGCAGCAGTTTACTGGGGCAGGGTCGGGGCGTGAACCCCATCACTGATGCCTGTTTGTTGATAGCCCGTACCGATGATGATAGGGTTTCGATGGCGTTTAGGATTTGCCAGGCAACCAAGGATTAACCATGCGATTTGCAATGCTCATTTCGGCTTTGATTCTGAGTTCGAACGCGGCTTTTGCGTTCAACAAAGATTGCTACGATTCATGGTTAGTCATCGATACCAATAATCTCAATGATAAAGCTGCCATGAATTTCGCGGTAGCCACTTTTAGCAACAAGAAAACCGTCACTCCGCCAGATATTAAGGGCTTTACACGTACGCCGATCGGTGACCTTGTATCGATGCTGCGACGTAGTTGCCTTCCCGGCACCGTGGTGCGGCTCCCTTCCGATGAGTGGGATATCATCGGGGAGGCCTGCGACTTTTCGAAAACGATCTACGTTCCCCCTTTAATGGCCAGAGAGGCGCCGGGAAGGCAAGTCGTGCTTTGCGTGTTGCGCAAAGCCGACGAGCCGGAAGTCGTCACTCATGGCCTCGAGCTACCCGCCGATCACATTGATTCCGCCCCATCGACACCTCGTTAGCGCGCAACGAATGTTTTAGTATTGCCAGTAGATCTTGGTAATGGTTTCATGGCATCGTCACCGATGCGTCGCTCGCAGCGTGTTCCCTGCGGATCTCCAGCGCCAGGGCGTTGAACCTGATATGGACTCAGTGGTTTGTGATCGCTTCAAATTGCTCAGACATAAATCACCAAGGTGACATCGTCTCCTTCGGCCTTCGCTGGCTTCGCGGCATAAACCATTAATTGGTTCCGAAAGGTCCCGAGTGCGATAATCTCGTCTATGGAACCGTTAGCGGCCCTAGTGAAGATGGTCTTGCCGATCAAGGAGCTGGCGGCAACATTCGCCGCTTCCACAAACGGCTGAGCAATAGTCTTCAGCATGTCTTTAAATTCGACCCGACCGGGCTTGGTGGCCAGTCGGATGTAGTAGACGTCTAGCGGATCATCCCTGACAGCGCCTTTGGAGGGTAGGGAAGTGTTCGCCACATTTGCCTCCTTGCACCAACGTTCGATCAGATCGACGAGGGGCGCAGGAATCTCAATCAACTCGCCTGCTAGGAAGAATTCCGGGTCCATGCCCTCGATTTTGAGGGCCTCGAGTGATAAAATCCTGCGCATGAAGGGGGACATGGATCAGTTCTTATCCTCTTCGATGATAATTTTAATCTTCCCTCGTGCACTCTCCGCGTTTGCCGCACGCTTTGCGTCCCTGGTCGCCGTGCGGCAGACCACTCTGAGTATGGAACCCGCTTCGGCCTGACACACGTTGGAACCGATGAATCGATGCAAGTTCTCGAGCTTGAACTCTGTGTCCTTGAATTCCCAAATGTAAAGAACCCGCTCCATCTAGCGTAGCTTTACCTTTTCCTCGAATAGCTTTTGGACTCGCGACATAGCCTGTTTGTTCCTCGTGATCAACGTTGTGATCAGATCGATACCTCCATCGGCTCCCTCCTTCACGTCGGCTGCCGAGCGGATTGGTCGTCCTTTCGAGTCCGTATGTTGGACTGACTTCATGCTCTTCGTCGCATCCACGATTCGCTGCACATGCTCCCGCTGCTTGTCGTAGCCTTCCGTGCGACTGCTTTTGCGGTTGCTCGGCATCAGGCATTCCTCTGGCTGGATGGCACCGATAATGCCAAGGGTTAAGCATTCAAAGAGGGACGTTGTAGGCAACGACCATTTCGAACTTACACCCAAAGCGAGAGCATTCCTAGAAGTTTAGTTGCGCAGTCCGACCGCAAATCGACGTCAGCCTGCATGGACAGCGCGTGCAACGGCTCTACCATCAGGTTCGGCACGTGTTGCGTCATCACCATCCGGACACCGTCTTTCCCGCCGGTAACCGTCAGGCGGGAAGCCACCAAACGCTTCACCCCCGGCATCGGCGACGACACGCGCAGTCTGGCCGTTATCCCCGCCTAACGGCGGGACCGCCTGAACCCACTGTGCTCCTACGCCGGTTGCACCGCCCGAGCCTCTTGCCGCTGCTGCAACCGCAGCCACACCACCGCCAGCACCGCCACCAATATCAGCCCGATCGAGGCTCGGTTCAGCGGGAACCAGCCCATGCGTTCCTGTAGGAATCCCGCCAGGAAGCTGGCGGTCGCGGTGGTGCCGAACACCAGGAAGTCGTTCAGCGCCTGCGCCTTGCCCCGTTCGGACGGCCGGTAGCAGGTTGTCACCAGCGTCGTCGCGCCCACGAACAGGAAGTTCCAGCCGAGCCCGTTCAGGCTCAGCGCGATGCGGAAATTCCACGGGTCGATGCCCATCAGGGCGACCGTGACACCGGCCAGCAAGACCGCCGCGCCGCAGAACATCACGTTCAGCACCCCGAACCGGGTGATCAGGTTGCCGGTGAAGAACGACGGCACGAACATGCCCATGACATGCATGAAGATGACCCAATGCGCCTCGGTATGCGGCAAGCCACAGCCGACGATCGCCAGCGGGGACGCGCTCATCAGGAACGACATCGTGCCGAACGCGATCATCGCGGCGATCACCGCGGCGGCATAACGCGGCTGCGAGGCGATTGCCCACAGCGGGCGCGGCGGGATGACGATCGCGGTCGTCGCCGTTGCGGCCGGTTCCTGCATCGGCGGGAAGTGGATGAACGACATGATCGTAAAGACGACGATGTGGACGCCGATCATGCAGGCATAGGTGGCGACATAGATCGGCATCATCTTGTCGTACGACCAGTGCACGATCGCCGGCCCGATGATGCCGGCCACCACGCCGCCGGCCGTCACCCAAGAGATTGCCCTGGCCCGATAGCCGGCCGGCACCAACTCCACCGCCGCGAATCGATACATCTGCAGGCTCGCCACCGCATAGCCCAGGATCACGCCACCCAGGCACATCAGCGGGAAGTTCGCCAGATACAGGCCGGTGCCGCAGGTCGCGCCGCCGACCATCCCGAACACCGAACCGACGCGGAAACCGAACCGCCGGCCCTGACGCTGCATCAGCATCGCGGCCGGAAACACCCACAGCATGACGCCCAGATGCTGCATCGTTACCGGCAACGTCGCCAGATCATGGTCCGGGAAGAAGGTCACCACCGACAGCGCGGTCGCGGTGAACATCATCGTATTGGCCGACTGTCCGATCGCCTGACAACAGGTCAGCAGAAAGAGATTTCTCTTCATCGCGCGTTCAAGGCGCGGTTTTATCTGTGTGCTCGTTTCCATGGAGCAGGCTTTACCAAGCGCCGCGCCGCCTGTCACGGGTTCGGCGACGCCGTCCGTGTTGGATCGTGCCATTCAGCCGATATTTCGGCCGCTATCGTTGACGATCCGCCGCTTCTATGGGCACGTTGCGCTACCATTTAGACCGGGGGAATCCGCCATGTTCCAATGCGATGCGCTCACCTCCGGCCATGCTCCGGGGCCGTGCGAATGCGGATCGTCGGTTCGCCTCAGCCGGCGCGGATTGCTGGCGGGCGCGGTCGCGTTTGGCGCCGCCGCGCGGATCGCGCCCGCCCGGGCGCAGGTGGCCCCGTTCCGGATTGACGTGCATCATCACTACACCTCGCCCGCGCTGCTCGCGATGATGAAGGGGCGCCGCACGCATCAGACGTTCAACGAGGAATGGACCGTCGAGAAATCGCTCGATGCGATGGACAAGGGCGGAGTCGCCAGGGCGGTCGTGTCCACCAGCGATCCCGGCGTCTGGTTCGGCGATTTCGATGCCGCTGCCGGCCTCGCCCGTGACTGTAACGAATACCAGGCGCGGTTGATGGCCGATCATCCCGGCCGCTTCGGCATGTTCACGACGGTGCCGTTGCCCGATGTCGATATGGCGTTGAAGGAAGTCGCCTACGGATTGGACGTGCTGAAAGCCCATGGCGTCGGCGTGATGACAAGCTATGCCGGGAAGTACCTGGGGGACCCGGCGTTTACGCCGTTGATGGCGGACCTCAATCGCCGCCGCGCCGTGGTGTTCGTGCATCCCCTCGGCTCGGCCTGTTGCAGCAATCTGTTGCCCGGCGTGCCAGATCAGGTGGTCGAGTATAACAGCGAAACGTCTCGCACCATCGCCAGTTTGATGTTCAGCGGGACGCTGGGGCGATACCCGGATATCCGCTTCATTTTCTCGCACGGTGGCGGCACGGTTCCGTACCTGGTCGCTCGGTTTGAGCGGCTGTTCAACAGCCGTCCCGATATCCAGGCGATGTCGCAGGATGGCTGCGTCGCGGCGCTGCGGAAACTGTATTTCGATACGGCTCAGGCGTTCAACGAGTTCACCATGGCGTCGCTGACCCGTCTGATGCCGACCGAACATATCTTGTACGGATCGGATTTCCCCGCCGCTCAGCCGGATGCCACGTCCAAGGGGCTGGCGGATTTCGGTCTGACGGCCCAGCAGCAACAGGCGATCGGACGGGATAACGCGGTTGCGCTGATGCCGACGATCGCCTGACGTCACAGGTCGTAATCGGCCGCCTTTTGCGACGTGAAGATCGAACCGTAACCCTGCCGCGCCCAATCAGGCGGCACGGGGCAGGGGGTGGGATCCAGATGCGCGAACGCGGCGGGCTGACCGCGCACGATGTCTCCGGTGTGAGAGGTCGGGGTCGGCGGAGTCATCCACGCGAACGCGTCGGCTGAACTGTAAACAAACAGCGCGACGGGACGGACCCGATCGGTCGCGTTGGCGCGCGACGCATGCAAGGTGCGGCAGTTGATCGCCACCACCGCGCCAGCGCGCCCGGTCAGGTCCTCGGCCCGCTCCAAACCGGCCGTTGCGAGGTCGTTTTCGCGGATCGAACCGGTCCAGGCTCCGGCATCGTTGCGATGCACGAAGATCGGGCCGTTTTGCGAGCCGGGCACACAGGTCAGCGGGCCTTGTTCGGCCGGCACGTCGTCGAGGTAAAGACCGAGTGTAACGGGGCTGTAGTTGGTGTGCGGCCAGGCGGGAATGTCCTGGTGCCATTGCACGATTTCACCGGAACCCGGCCATTTGTAGTTCAGTTTACTGCTGTGGAATTTGACGTCCGGTCCGACGAGGTCGGCGGCAATGTCGGCCAGGACGGACTCGCTGGCGAATGTCCAAAAGTCGGGGTGGCGGTCCACCAGGGCGCGCAGGCGCCGGACATGCGGTTGCGTTGCCGAGTGGCGCGGACCGATGTCGAACGCCTCGTTCGATTTCGTGACGGAACGGCTTTCCTCCAGAAACGCGGCGGACAAGTTCCGCAGGCGGTTCAGCCAGGCGTCAGGGATCAGCCCGTCGGCGGCGAGATAGCCGGTTTCGAAATACCGGCGGCGCTGTTCTTCGGTCAGAACGCGGGCCGGGTGGGCCAGAATGTCGCTTGGGGTCATGACGTGTCTCGTTGGTGCCGGCGCAGTCTGGTTGAAAACAGCGCCATCTCCAACAGCGGGCCGTCGAACAATCGAACCGGGACAGCCGGTGTGCGGCAGGCTATAACGCCGCCCTCGCCAGCAGGGACATGGGTTGATGTTACGAAACAGGGCGCCGCAAACCATCGCGGCCGCGAACGGTATTGGTAAAGACAGCGCCTTCGGGGCCGTTGCGCCACCGCTTTATCTCTCCACCACCTTCACGTTCGATGGCTTCAACCGGCCGCGCGCCTACGATTACACCAGAGCCGGCAACCCGACGCGTGACCTGCTGGCTGACACGATTGCTCAGTTGGAAGCCGGTGCCGGCGCGGTCATCGTGGCCTCCGGCACGGCGGCCATCGATCTGACACTCGTGTGCCTGCAGCCCGGTGACCTGATCGTCGCCCCGCATGATTGCTATGCCGGAACATGGCGGTTGCTGACCGCTCGGCAGGCCAGGCGGCAGTTCGACGTTGTGTTCATCGACTTCGCCGATGCCGCCGCTTTGGAGGTCGCGCTGGCGCGGTCCCCGAAACTGGTTCTGATCGAGACACCGAGTAATCCGCTGATGCGGATCGTCGATATCCGTTCGGTAGCCGAACAGGCGAGGGCGGTCGGGGCAAAGGTGATTGTCGATAACACCTTCCTGTCGCCCGCCCTCCAGCAGCCGATCAGGCTCGGCGCGGATTTCGTTATTCATTCGACGACGAAGTTCCTCAATGGCCATTCCGATGTGATCGGCGGTGTGGTGGTCGCGGCGGACCCCAAAGACGTCAAGGAATTGACGGACTGGGCAAACACCACGGGCGTCACCGGCGCACCGTTCGATTCCTACATGACGCTGCGCGGTGTGCGCACCCTGTTCGCCCGGGTGGAGCGGCAGGAGCGGACAGCGGCGGCGGTCGCGGCGTTTCTCTCGGCCCATCCGGCGGTGCTGGCCGTGTATTATCCCGGCCTGCCGGCGCATCCCGGCCACGCGATCGCCAAGGCGCAACAGAGCGGTTTCGGGGCGATGCTGAGCTTTGAGATCGCCGGCGGTCTCGACGCCGTCCGCCGGTTCGTTGAGGCGGTGGAGATCTTCACCCTGGCCGAATCCCTCGGCGGCATCGAAAGCCTGGTCGCTCATCCATGCACGATGACGCATGCGAGCATGAGCCCGGAGGCCAGACTCGCAGCCGGGATCAGCGACAGTCTGCTGCGGTTGTCGGTCGGGTTGGAGAATGAGGCGGATTTGCTGGGCGATCTCGCCCGGGCGCTGGAGGCGGTCTAGCGTCACCAGTCGAACAAGCTTGCCCCGAGGCTGCCCGCAACCGCCCCGGCGACGGTCAGCAGGCTTAAACCGAGCAGGGCGCGGTGCAGCCATTCGATGAGGCGGTAGGTTGCTTCCGGCGCGACCGCGGCGCGGCGGGCGAGCAATCGTTCCAGGAACAGCGGCTCAATGACGAACAGCATCAGGGTGAAGATCAGCCAGGTCAGCACCATCGCGTGCATCCACCAGAAGCCCGCCGACCGAAAGCGGTCCCAGGCATCCAACCGCCAAACCATGTAAAGCCCCGTTGCTCCGGTCAGGGCCGTGGTGACGCGGGACTGTCGGGCGAAGCTGGATTCCAGCACATGAAACGCCTGGAGTCGGTGTTCGGCCGGAGTGCCTCGCCTGATGGCAGGCAGCAGAACTGTCGTGACCATGGCGACGCCGCCGATCCAAATGATGACGGCGAGGACATGCAGCACGCGGGCGAAGATGAAGTCGGTCAATAAATTTACCTGTTGTGGACGTCTGGTCGGAAATATTGCGTTTACAGTTCGATTCCCACCGAAATCCGATCCGCCGCCGCCCGAACCATCCCCTGCGAACGATCCACCAGGCCGGCGTTCTCCAGCACGCGAATGTCCTCCTGCACTCGCCGAAGGTGTCGCCCGAGATGACGCGCAAGCGCGGACACCGAAGGCTCCGGCTGAGCATGTAGATGGCGTAGCAGCCGATGCCGCTCCCCGGTCATCACAGAGGCAAGACCCTCCCAGGATTCGAACGCCAACACCCGTTCAGGCTGGACGGGTTCCCCACGCTCGGCCCGTTCCCAGGCAGACCGAAACGCCATCAGGTCGTCCTTGAGGCTGCCGCCTACCGTCACTTTCAGGTCGTCAATCATGTTTGCCTTCCTCGCTTCGCAGCGCCTCCACGTCTGCCTCAAAGTCTGTCAGAAGCTGGTCCAGTGACGTGAAGTGATAAGGTGTTTCCACACCATCTCGATGCCGGTGGTCCCCTTTGCCTCGCTCGTTGTCGTAACCAATCGCGCGGCGGCCGGGATATCCGTAGAACAGGCTGTATTTAAAATGGTGCGCCGAACCCGGAACCGGCCCGGGCAAACGCCAAAGCTTCACTTCGGAAATCCCGCCATCATCGTAATAACGTCGGCGGTGCAGCAGGAGAACCGCCTTTGGCATGTTTCCAGATGACATGGTCCGGGATGCGCTGTCAATAGTCGTATGACATTTTTCAGCGTATGTGTTGTATCACGCCAGTCGCGTGCCTGCCTAATCCCGGCTATGATGCCCTCGTGTCAGAACCCGACGACCTGTTTGGCCCGCCCGATCCCGCGGCGCCCCCTGAATCCGCCGCCAACCGTCCGTTGGCGGATCGGCTGCGGCCGGCCACGCTTGCTGAGGTTGTCGGCCAGGACCACCTGCTGGGTCCCGAAGGCATACTGACCCGCATGTTGGCGCGAGACTCGCTGGCCTCGCTGATCCTCTGGGGACCGCCGGGGGTCGGCAAGACCACGATCGCCCGGCTGCTGGCCAGTCAGGCGAAGCTGGCGTTCGTGCAGTTGTCCGCCGTGTTCTCCGGCGTCGCCGACCTGAAGCGGGCGTTTGATGATGCGACGAAGCGCCGCCGGGCGGGGCAGGGGACGCTGCTGTTCGTGGACGAAATTCACCGATTCAACCGGGCGCAGCAGGACGGGTTTCTGCCGGTGGTGGAGAACGGCACCGTCACGCTGATCGGCGCCACCACGGAAAATCCATCCTTCGCGCTGAATGGTGCGTTACTGTCGCGCTGTCAGGTCATGGTGCTGCGCCGTCTCGACGATCCGGCGCTGGAACGTCTGCTGGCTCGGTCAGAAGAGGAAATCGGGCGGCCGTTGCCGGTAACGGACGAAGCCCGCGGCACCCTGCGCGCCATGGCCGACGGCGATGGCCGTTACTTGCTGAACATGGTCGAGCAAATCGCCGCCTTGCCGCCCAATACACCCCCAATGGACACTGCCGATCTGTCCGAACTGCTGGCTCGACGTGCGGCGCTGTACGATAAGGATCGTGAGGAACACTACAACCTGATCTCCGCGCTGCATAAGTCGTTGCGCGGATCGGACCCCGATGCGGCCCTGTATTGGTTCGCCCGGATGCTGAACGGCGGCGAGGACCCTCGTTACATCGCCCGCCGTCTGGTTCGTTTCGCGGCCGAGGACATCGGCATGGCCGACCCCGCCGCCCTGACGCAGGCGCTGGCTGGCTGGGAAACCTACGAGCGGCTCGGTTCACCCGAGGGTGAACTGGCGATTGCGCAGGTTGTCGTTTACCTGGGGACGGCGCCAAAGTCGAACGCGGTGTATACTGCGTTTGGCCAGGCAAAGGCGGCGGCCAAGAATACGGGAAGTCTGATGCCGCCGGCCCATATCCTGAATGCGCCGACGAAGCTGATGAAGCAACTCGGGTATGGCGCGGGCTATCAATACGACCATGGGACGGAAGATGCGTTCTCCGGGCAGAACTACTTCCCGGATGGGATGGACCGGATCGATCTTTATCAGCCGAAAGATCGAGGGTTTGAGCGGGAAATCGGCAAGCGATTGGCGTATTGGGCGGAGTTACGGGCGAAGCGATAACCGTGATTGACGCCGAGATATTACCATATCACATCCGTCATCACCCGCTTGTCTACATAGACATGCACTTAAGCGGTGGACGGAGAAAATTCTTTCCCCGGGCACGGGTTTTTCCTCTCCGACATGACCGGGCTTGGCCCGGTCACCCACGACTTCCTGCGCCGCGCCAAGCCCGGCCATGACGAATGGGCAAATCCTTCCCGCGCACCGCTTGACTTGATGCCTATGCGGCTTGTCGGGGCCATGATGGGAGTGGAATGGCCGTACGCCAACGGTGGCTGGTAGTAGTCTCAATGCGGACCAGTATCATTCCCCAACCGGCACTGCCTCCGGCGTCCCCTTTTGCATCGTAGAGCCCGCCTCGGCCCACGCCTCGGTCCCGCCCGGGAACCAGAGAACCCGCCGATATCCGTAGCCCACGGCCCGCTTGGCGGCATTCCAGCTCATCCAGCATGCGGCCTTGCAATAGAACACCACAGCCCGGTCGCGATCGCCGCCGGTCACCGCCGTCAACCGCTGCTGGAACCACGCATCCAGCGCCGCACTGATCCCGCCGCGTCCGACTTCGGGCCACCACAGGCTGCCGGGGATCTCCATGCGCGGCAGCGGCAACCACGGCTGGCCGGCCGGTTGAGCCGCCGGGCGGCGCTGCGCCGGCAGCACGTCGATGACGATCGCGCCCGCCGTCATCGCCTCCGCCACACCGGCTGCGTCCACCACGCGCGCGCCGGCCAGCGTCTCCGGCACCGGGGCGTTGTAGTCGTCCATGCGAAACCCACCCGGCTCCGGAGCGAACGAGGCCTCCGGGACGCCGGCGCCGAGCAGAACGGGCAACGCCAGCAGAAGCGCGAGCCGAAGCGTACGCATTATTGCGCCAGCGCCGCGAACCGGCGGGTGAACACGGTGCCGATGCTGTCCGTCGCAACGACCTCCATCACGCCGTTGCCCGCCGGTGTGTAAGTGAAACTGATTGAAGGGTCTTCACTGAGCGAAATACTGCTGTCCAGGTCGAAAACCGTGACGCCGCCGGACCTGACCGATATCTTTTCCAGGTAGCGCGGCGGGATCAGCGTGGTGCTGCCGCCGGACATTTGCATACCGTTATAGTTCGGGTGGTTGATCGTCAGCCGTGAAACGACGTTAGATCCGTCATCCGGACGCTCCCGGCGCAATTGAATTTGCCCGAGCCTTGCGATGATTTCCTTGAGTTGGCCGGTACTCGGGGTGGCGCAGCCGCCTTGGGCTTTCACATAACGGGCGGTGCTCAGCAACGAACCGTCGGCGGTTTCGACGACGGCGTGTACCAGGCTCAAGGTGTTGACCCGCACGAACAGCTTGATTTCGCCGACGGACATCGCCGGACCGAAATGGAACACGCCGACCTGCGGTGCGGGATTATTGTCCACGAATAACGACAGCGACACGATGTGCTTCGACGGGTCAAGGCGGATGGTGATGGGCACCATCGCGGATTCGCGCCAGAAATCGGGGGCCTCGATCCGCACCGTATCGCCGGCGTCCTGCACCGGGCGGTTGTCGAAAACGGCGCTGCGCACCAGATCCCAACGCTCCGCCTGTTCAACCGGATCGACTTTCTGGGAGACCTCGTCGTCATCGGCGCGGGCGGCCAGGGGCAGCCCGGGCAGTGCAAGCGCTACCCCAAGCGCCAGCCAGCGGACCGTGACGGCCAATCCGCGGTGCCGTTTCTCGATCGTCATCGGGCGGTGTTCCATATCGGCTCGTGCTCTCCCCGGCGCGATGTTACGGGGGTTGCCGGCTTCGGACAACAGGCGGCTGGCGGGCTTGGGCGCCGCTCGAAAGCGGATCGCCCGGTTGAAGCGCGATTAACCCGCAACCATCGCCGGCCGGCGGGTGGTGCCGGACATCACGGCGCCAGCGGCAAACGCGCCATCACCCAGCATCGCCTGCACGATCAGGGCGACGATCCAGAACGCCGGATACTCCCAACCGCCGTTGGCGTCGTTGAAGAAAAACCCGTTGTGCCCATGCACGGTGACGATGGCACCGAGCAGAATGGGGATGACGGCGAGGGCGGCGAACCGGGTGTAGAGGCCGGCGATCAGGGCCAGCCCACCAGCGACCTCCCCGGCGATGGTGAGGTACGCGACGAAGCCGGGGACGCCAACGCTCTCAAAGAAATGGGCGGTGCCGGCAGGGGTAAAGACGAAGACTTTCAGGCCGGCATGGGCGAGAAACAATCCGCCCAGGGTCAGGCGCAGTAAAGTCGCGGCATAGGGTGTCATACGTGTGTCGGTCATGGTTACATCCTTGATGATGGACCTCAACATGGTGCCGGGTGGACCGCACCGCACTTCCCGAAAGATGCAGAAGCCCTATGCGAAAGCGTATGGATGCGGCGACCGGAGCGAATGGGCCATGCTGGACTGGGATGATCTGCGGACGTTTCTGATGATCGCGCGGCATCGCACGCTGTCCGCGGCGGCGCGGGCGATGCAGGTGCAGCAACCCACCATGGGGCGCCGGTTGGAGGCGCTGGAACAGCGGGCAGGCGCGACGCTGCTGCAAAAGACTCCAACAGGCTACGTGCTGACCCCGGCAGGGGAAGCCGTGTTTTCGACGGTCGAGCGGATCGAGGCCGAAACCCAAACGGTCGAACGCCTGATCGCCGGCAAGGATCTGCGGCTGGAGGGCACGGTGCGCCTGACCACTGTGGAAACCCTGGCGGCCGAAGTCCTGTCGCCGATCCTCGCGGCGTTTCGCCTGGATCATCCGGCGGTCCAGGTAGAAATCGTGGCCGCGACGCGGTCCTTGAGCCTGACCAAGCGGGAGGCCGACGTGGCGCTGCGGATCGCGCCGTTTTCCCAACCCGACCTCGTCGCGCGAAAAGTCGGGGAGATGGCCTACGGCCTGTACGCCTCGGCGGACTACCTCGCGCGGCACGATGCGCCCGATTGGGATAGGGGTGCCAAGGGTCATAGTGTCATCCTGACCGAACCGGACCTGCTGGAGACTCCGGAGATGCGGTGGCTGCAAACTTTGGCTCCCGATGCCTCGGTCTCGGTGGTCAGCAACTCTCGTCTGATCCAGCGGGCGGCGGCGCGCGAGGGGATGGGGCTGGCGTGTCTGGCGCGCTACCTCGGCGACGGTGACCGGGGCCTTGTCCGGCTTCAGGTTGCCGGCAAGACGGAGCCGGTCAGGGATCTGTGGCTGGGTCTGCACGCCGACATGCGCCACATGCCGCGTATCCGGATTTTCGTCGATGCGCTGCAGGACGGTTTGAAACGCGCGGCCGGACGGCTGCGTCCGCCCCCGTGATCAGGAGGGCGCCGTGATCAGGACAACCCTGGCAACGGCGGACACGCCGCCGAACAGACCGCCATCACCTTGAAAAGCTGCCCCATAGCCGCCGGCTCGGCCAGCCGGCGCGCGGCTTCAACCAGTGTAACCGCTTGCTCCGGCGAGCGGTTCCGCGCCAGGCGTTCGGTGCGCTGAAACAATCCCAGCGCCGCAAGGAACGGACCTTGCGGCACCGGCCCTTGCACGCTGGCGCTCTCGGCCCGAGCGATGACGGCAAGATCGGCGAAATCCACATGCGCGGTCAGATCGGCGGAACCGGGTGGCGACAACGGATCGATCGGGCGTTTGTCCGCCAGAGCCTGCAGGCTGTCACCGGCGGCGCTGCGTTCCGGACCGTAGTCCAGGAACAGCGCCGCACCAACGTGGCGGCGGAACCGCTCGGCAACGGCAGCGACGAAGGCGCGCGCCGGTTCGTTGACCTCGACCACGTCACCCTCGGTCGCGTTGCGTCCGGCGGGCACATCGGCCGGGTCGGCGGGTTGTTCAATCCAGGAACCTGCATCGACGAATCGCTCGGTCCAGCCGGTGCCCCGGCGGACAAACTGACGGATCGGCAGGGCGTCGAGGAATTCGTTGGCCAGCAGGATCATCGGCTGAGCAGGCACCGTCGTCAGGTCCGCATGCCATGCGGCGTCCGGCACGACTCTCGCCTGGGTAATGCGCAGGCGGGGGGAGGTTTCGATCAGATGCACCGATAGCGCGGCGGCGAAATCGGGGGCCGCCCGGCGGATCGCCCGCAGCGCGTCGGCCATCAGCGTGCCGCGTCCGGGGCCGGCCTCGACCAGCGATACCGGGTCGGGGCTGCCCAGCAACGACCAGGTGACGGCGGCCCACAGGCCGATGATCTCGCCGAAAACCTGGCTGATTTCGGGGGAGGTCGTGAAGTCGGCGAACGGATCGCGGGTCGCGTAGTAGATCGCGTTGGCCCGCGCCATAAACTGGTCGAGGCGTTCGGGGGCGCCTGCGACCGATCCAGGCGAGGCAGAAAAGCCAGAATTTACCACGGAGGGCACGACGAACAACGAAGGGCCACGGAATAGTGTCGTGGCAGACTGTGGCTGGCGGAGAGGATCACCCCGTTCGTCATGGCCGGCGTCGGCCCGGTCACCCGGGACTTTGCTGGCAGCGGCACAGGAAGTCGTGGGTGACCGGGCCAAGCCCGGTCATGACGGAGAGAACAAAACCTCATCCGGAGAAAAGTATTCTCCACGGACCGCTCGTGTTGACACCGATGGAACCAAGTCCGGCCATTATGGAAACCCAACGGCCGCCGATCGGTTGCAATGGTGGTTGGTACTACAAAAGGGCGACGACCCGCCCTCAAAATTCGCCGTGCCTGGACCTCTGGAGCGCCTGTCCTTGCTTCTCCGTGGCCCCCCGTGGTTCTCCGATGTCTCCGTGGTAAATCCTTGCTTGCCTGCCGCCCCACGAAGACCCGGGTCCGGCTGCAACAAACCCGCGCAGAACCCGCCACGGACACCATTATCCCAACCGCCTCGAAACACCTTCGGCCGGCTTGGCGCGAACAATCAGCCAAATCCCGGCGAGCAGCATGGGAAGCGACAGGATTTGTCCCATCGTTGTGCCCGCAGCCAGGAACCCAAGGAACGCATCCGGCTCCCGGTAATGTTCGCCGATAATCCGGGCGATGGCATAACCCGTCAGGAACACTCCGGCCAGCATGCCGAACCGCTCGCGCACCGCCTCGCGTCGGGACAGCACGAACATCACCGTGAACAGCAGCAACCCCTCCAGCAGAGCCTCGTACAACTGGCTTGGGTGACGGGGCACGCAGAAATCGGGAAAACTGGGGCAGTCCGGTGTGCGGGGAAATTCCATCGCCCAGGGCAACCACGCCGGAGCCGGCCGGCCCCACAGTTCCCCGTTGATGAAGTTCGCGCAGCGTCCCAATCCCAACCCGATCGGCGCGACCACCGCGATCCGGTCGGCGAAACCGAAGATCGGGATCGCATTGCGGCGGCAGAACACGATCAGCGCGATGGCAACGCCCAGCATGCCGCCGTGGAAGCTCATGCCGCCTTCCCAGACGGCGAGGATCATGGCCGGATGCGCCAGGTAAACCTCAGGCTGGTAGAACAGCACATAGCCAAGCCGGCCACCCAGCACGACGCCGAGCGTCGCCCAGGTCAGGAAGTCATCGACCTGTAACTCGGTGGCGACGACCGGGGTCTTCAGCACCAGCCGCCGGACGATCCGCCAACCGGCAACCAACCCGGTGATGTAGGCCAGCGCGTACCAGCGGATCGCCAGCGGACCGAACTGGACGATGACCGGATCGAATTGCGGAAACAGCAGAACCGGAATCATACAAACGGGTCCTCGGTTGCGAGGTGGTCCTGCACATAACGGCGGATCCCTTCCTCCAATGGTGTGAACTGACCGGCGTAACCGGCCGCCCGTAGACGCCCCATCGGCGCCTGCGTGAAGGACTGATACTGCCCGCGCAGGCTGGCCGGCATGTCGATAAATTCGACTTTGCGAGGCTGCCCGGCCGCATCCGAGATGGCATGCGCCAGATCCAGATAGGTCCGCGCCTGTCCGGTGCCGAGGTTGAACAGGCCGCTGACCGAGGGAATCTCCAGCAGCCACAGCATCACATCGACCACGTCGCCGACCCAGATGAAGTCGCGCGCCTGGGCGCCGTCGGCCAGACCGGGCTGGTCGGACTTGAACAAGCGCGCGGGAGCGCCTGAGGCCACTTCGTCGTATTTGACCTTCACGACCGAGATCATCTTGCCCTTGTGGTACTCGTTCGGGCCATAGACGTTGAAGAATTTCAGCCCGGCCCATTGCGGCGGCTGCTCGCGCCGCGTCAGCAGCGTCCTGGCGACCAGCAGGTCGAAGGCATGCTTGGTCCAGCCATACAGGTTGAGCGGCCGGAGCCGGTCGAGGGCTGGCAGAGAAAAATCATCCTCGAACCCCTGCGCACCATTGCCGTAGGTCGCGGCCGAGGATGCATAGACCATGCGGACCCCGCGATCGGCACACCATTCCCACAGGCGCCGGCTGAGTTCGACGTTGGTGGCCCATGTGTGATCGCCATCGACCGCGGTCGTCTCGCTGATCGCGCCCAGGTGGAACACCATCTCTAACGGTGGGTGGCCAGCCAGGAAATCGTCCAGGTCGTTGGGATGGACGATGCGCGCGGGCGGGTGCTTGGCCAGGTTGCGCCACTTGCCGTCGCTCCCCAACGTATCGGCCACGACAGTTTCATGCCCGCGCCGCGCCAGGGCCGCTTGCAAATAAGAGCCGATGAAGCCGGCGCCACCAGTTATCAGGATCATGGGGGCGCTCTATACGGAAGGTACGGCGGCTGCGAAAGCCGCCTCATTTGAATAGGAGCGACCTGACCATGAGCGATCGGCCACGATTTTTCGATGATCTCGCGGGAATGGCCGGCGGAGCCATTTCCGCCCTGGCCGGCCTGCGAGAGGAAGCCGAGGCGATGATGCGGGCCAGGATGGACGATATGATCCAGCGGCTCGACCTCGTGCGGCGCGAGGAACTGGAGGCGATTCAGGAACTCGCTGCCAATGCACGGGCAGGGCAGGAGGCTGCTGAAACGAAGGCGGCGGATCTGGAAACGCGGTTGGCGGCCCTGGAGGCGCGGGTCTCGGTGCTGGAGTCACCGGACCCGGACATTCGTTCATCCGACGCGGTGTGATGGCTTCGTATCCAACTGACACCAAACCATCACTTTCTCCGGCGGCGCCGATTCGTGGAAAAAAAGACACGTGATGTTTCTGCATATATGAACTCTTGGCCCTTGCGGGCGGCGTTCACACATGGATAGGGTTTGGTCGTGGCCAACTCTGGACGACTCCGAGGCGCTTCGTATGCGTTCCGGTTGCGACACCGTTCCGGGGGTGAAGGCCACGCCCGGCCTTCCTTTTTGACGGGAGACCCCGCATGTCAGCATCGCTGACCACGTCCTTGGACAACGCCGCCAATCCCCTTGATATGATGGAGCAAATCGTCACCGAGAACGAATGGGAGTTCGACCGCCGCAGCGATTCGGAAATGGCCGCCGAGGCCCCGGGTCACTGGTGCGACTACGGCCTGTTTTTCAACTGGTCGCACGAAATCAGCGTCATGCATTTCACCTGCGCCTTCGACCTGAAGGTGCCGGAGAAGCAGCGCACCGCGCTGTACGAACTGCTGACCCTGGCCAACGAAAAGCTTTGGTTAGGGCATTTCGGGCTCGAAGGCGACGGCGGCATGCCGGTCTTCCGCCATGCCGTTCTGTTGCGTGGGACTCAGGGCGCATCGACGGAAAGCCTGGAAGACCTGGTCGATATCGCTCTGACCGAGTGCGAACGCTTTTACCCGGCCTTTCAGTTCGTGCTGTGGGGCGGCAAGACGCCGGCCGACGCACTGGCCGCCGCGATGTTGGATTGTGTCGGAGAGGCGTGACGCCGACGCTCTATCGCTTTAGCATGCGGTGTCTCAAGCGCCGTTACCGCGGGTCCTGATCCGGGGTAACGGGGTTGGGGATGGCAACGGTGGGCTCCATCGACAGCGTGTGAAAAGGCAGTGCGGCATGAGTAATATCCCCCCGATTCTCCTCGTCGGTTGCGGCCGAATGGGCAGCGCGATGTTGGCGGGTTGGCGCGAACAGGGACTGGCGCCGTCGGTCGCCGTCGATCCGTCACCGGCGGCAGCAACGTTTGCCGGTCCCGACATGACTGTGGTCGCCGATGCAAGCGAAATCCCCAACGGCTTTGCTCCGGCTGCGGTGGTTTTGGCGGTGAAGCCGCAGAATGCGGCGACGACTCTGCCGGCCTATGCGCGCTTCGCACCCAACACGGTATTCCTCTCGATCATGGCCGGACGCACGATGGCCGGAATCGGCGCGCTGCTCGGCCCGTCGGCGGCGATCGTCCGGGCAATGCCCAACACGCCGGCTGCGGTACGGCAGGGGGTGACTGTATTATGCCCCGGGCCGTTAGTCAGCGTGCCGCAATTGGCTTTGTGCGATCGTCTGCTGCAGGCCATCGGCAAGGTGGCCCGGGTCGAGGATGAGGCGTTGCTCGATCCCGTCACGGCAGTCTCAGGCAGTGGCCCGGCCTATGTGTTCCTGCTGGCCGAACTGATGGAGCAGGCGGCGATCGAGCAGGGCATTCCCCCCGATCTTGCACGATTGCTGGCCCGCCAGACGGTGTCCGGCTCCGGCGCTTTGTTGGCGGCCAGTTCCGAGGACGCGGCCGCGCTGCGGGTGGCGGTCACCAGCCCGGGCGGCACGACGGCCGAGGCATTGTCGGTCCTGATGAACCCGGACGCCTGGCCGGTCGCGATGTCGCAAGCGATCGCGGCCGCGACGCGGCGATCCCGCGAACTGGCCGGTTGAGCCGATGAGGGCATCCCCTATGGCGTCAGGCGGTCGTGGGCGGATATCGCCTGCCCGTCATTGCGCGGCCTTGCCACCCCGTCACTGCGCGGTCCTGCCCGTCGGTCATGATGCGGCCGTTCCCCCCCGTCATGGCCCGGCTTGTCCGGGCCACCCATCGCGGCACCCTGTCGCGATCTTATTCCAACGGCCGTTAACGTACAATCAGTGCGACTACGTCACGGCTCGTCCGGTCCGGGCCAGCTCCCGTGGCGGAGTGCCGCAACAGGTGGCCCGGACAAGCCGGGCCATGACGACAATGGGCGAAAGCCGGCCTCAACGATGGCTCGTATTAGGCCAGAACAAGCCGCGCCGACCCGATCGCTGGCACGACGCCTTTCCAACGCGCGCTGGCGGTGCGCAACGATGACCGATACCGAATTCGACACAGCTCTGATAACCGCGGCCTTCCGCCTCGCGGGCGAGTCGGGCTGGCGCAAACTCAATGTCCCCGACGCCGCGCGCGTCGCCGGCCTGTCGCTGGCGGAGGCTCGGGGCCGGTTTCCCTCGCGCGGCTCGATCTTGGTGCGGTTCGGGGTGCTTGCCGATCAGGTCGCGCTGTTGGACGCGCCGTCCGAGGGGCCGGTGCGTGACCGGTTGTTCGACCTGTTGATGCGGCGGTTCGACGCGCTGCAAGCCCATCGGGCCGGCATCAAGGCCTTGCTGCATGCGCTGCCAACCGACCCGGCCGCCGCGCTGCTACTGGCCTTTGCGAGCAAACGTAGCATGCGCTGGATGCTCCAGACCGCCGGTGTCAACGCGACCGGGCCGCGCGGGGAATTGCAGGTGCGCGGGCTGTTGGCGGTCTGGCTTTGGGGCGTGCGTGCCTGGGACAAGGACGAATCGGAAGACCTGTCCGGCACGATGGCGGCTGTCGATACCGCGCTGCAGCGAGCCGAAGAGGCCGCGTCGTGGCTGCACGGGGATCGCCCCGCTCTTCCGTCCGTCGCACCAAACGAACCTCCCACAACCGAACTGGCGCCAACACAGGACCAACCCATGCCCGAACCCGAAACATGAGCGATCCTCTTCAGACGCGATTCGACATCGCGATGCGGCTCGCCGAACGCGCGGGTGAAATGGCGATGGCGATGCGTCCGCCCTCGGGTGCCGCGCATGGCTTGCTGAAAGGCCCGCAGGATTGGCTGACCGAAGCCGACGGTGCGGTCGAGCGGTTCCTGTCCGACGAACTCGCGGCGGCCTTCCCGGCTGATGGGTTTCAGGGCGAGGAAGGTGGCGTCTCCCGCGGCGGCGCCCTGCGCTGGGTGGTCGATCCGATCGACGGCACCTCCAACTACGCCCGCGGTGCCCCCCGGTTTTGCGTGTCGCTCGCCTGCATGGAGGGCGACACGCCACTGATCGGCATCATCGTCGCACCGGCATTGCGCGAATCGATCTGGGCCAGGCGCGGGGCCGGGGCCTGGCTGAACGGGCAGGCGATCCGAGCGGCGGAGACAACTGATCCGGCGCAGGCGATTATGGAGGTGGGCTGGTCGCGGCGGCGTCCGAACGCCGACTATCTGAACCTGTGCGAACGGATCATGGCCGGCGGCACCAGCCTGCGACGTGGCGGGTCCGGAGCGCTCGGTCTGGTCGACGTCGCCATCGGCCGGCAGGACGGATACGCCGAACTGCACATCAATCTATGGGACGTGGCGGCAACCCTGGCGATCCTGCACGAAGCCGGGGCGAAGGTCAGTGATTTCTGCGCCGGCAATGGCGCTGTTGAAGGCAACGGGATCTTCGCCTGCGCTCCCGGTCTGCTCGCGGCGTGGTCGGACTTACCGGGCCTGCCGAAGCCGGTTTAAGGAGTCCTTGCCAGTGCCAATCCCCGTCATTCTTGATTGCGACCCTGGCACCGACGATGCGCTGGCGATTTTCCTGGCGCTGGCCTCGCCGGAGTTGTCCGTCCTCGCCATCACTGTGGCCGGCGGCAATGTCGGGTTGGAGCACACACTCGCCAACGCCCTGGCCCTGACCGCGCTGGCCGGATCGGCGGTGCCGGTTCATGCCGGCGCCGACCGGCCACTTCTCGGCAAATTCACCAGTGAGCCGCGGGTTCACGGCGAGACCGGGCTGGGCGGCGTTGTGCTGCCTCCCGGTGGTTCCGCCACGCCCGGTATCGCCGCCGACATCATCCGGCGAATCCTGCGCGAGTCACCCGAATCCGTCACCCTGATCGGCATCGGGCCGGCCACCAACCTTGCGTTGGCCCTGGCCACCGAACCGGCCCTGACCGCGAAGGTCGCACAAATCGTGCTGATGAGCGGCGCCTGGGCCGAGGGCAACATGACCCCCGCCGCGGAATTCAATGCGATTAGCGACCCCGAGGCGCTGGCGATTCTACTCGCCTGCGGCCGGAAGGTGGTGTTCGCGACACTGGAACTCACCGCGCAGGCGTTGGTGACACCGGCCGTGATCGCAACGTGGCAAGGTTTGGGGAACGGGCAGTGCCTGCAAGCCGCCTGCGATATCCAGGCCACGGTTCCGCCATCGCGGCGTTTGGTTGGACGTGGCGCTCCGCTGCACGACCCCTGCGCCGTCGCCTGGCTGATCCGTCCGGAGCTTTTTACCGCCCGATCCTGCTCGGTTCGCATGGATCTCGGGCCAGGACCGGGCCGGGGCCGGACATTGATCGATCGCTGGGACCGAACGGGCGACCCGCATAACGCGGTGGTCTTGGAATCCCTGGACGCAGCCGGCTTCTTCGATCTGCTCGGCGAGAGGCTCGCCCTGTTGCCCTGATCGTGGCAGGCTTCTGGCAACCAGACCGAGGCAACGATCATGGACCCCAACCGACTGCCGTTCGACTCCGACACCATGCTGGCCGGTTTGCGCGAATGGGTTGAATGCGAAAGCCCGACCTACGACGCAGCGGCCGTCAACCGGATGATGGACATCGCCTCCCGTGCGTTGATTATGGCAGGGGCGCGGATCGAGAGGATCGCCGGCTGGATGGGCTATGGCGACTGCGTCCGCGCGACATTCCCGCATGCCACGCCAAACGAGCCCGGTATTCTGCTGATGGGGCACCTCGACACTGTGCATCCGATCGGAACGCTGTCCCGGTTGCCCTTCAGTCGGGAAGGCAATCGTGCCCGGGGTCCCGGCATCCTGGACATGAAGGGCGGCAACTACCTGGCGTTGGAAGCAATCCGCCAACTGGGACGCGCCGGTCTGCGGACGTCCTTGCCGGTCACCGTGCTGTACACCAGCGACGAGGAGGTCGGCAGTCCGTCCACGCGCGACCTGATCGAAGCCGAGGCATCCCGCCACAAATACGTTCTGGTCCCGGAACCCGCCCGTCCCGACGGTGGCGTGGTCACCGGTCGTTACGCTATCGCCCGCTTTAACCTGGAAGCGACCGGGCGACCAAGCCACGCGGGGGCGAGCCTCGGGGCAGGGCGCTCGGCAATCCGGGAAATGGCTCGCAAACTGATCGAAATCGAGGACATGACGACCGAGGACTGCACGTTCAGCGTCGGCGTCATCCACGGCGGCCAATGGGTCAACTGCGTAACGACAACCTGCTCGGGTGAGGCATTGTCGATGGCGAAACGGCAAGAGGATCTGGATCGCGGTGTCGCCGCCATGCTGGCGTTGCGCGGATCGTCCAATGACGTTCAGTTCCAGGTGACCAGGGGCGTGACCCGGCCGGTGTGGGAGCCGAACCCGCGCGGGATGGCGTTGTACGAAAGTGCGCGCAAGATCGCTCAGCGTTTGGGTTATGCGATCAACCCGCAAAGTTCCGGTGGCGGGTCGGACGGAAATTTCACCGGGGCGATGGGCATTCCGACGCTGGACGGATTGGGCGTGGCCGGGGCAGGGGCGCACACGCTTGATGAACACATTCGAATTGATAGTTTAGCGTATCGAGGGAAACTGATGGCCGGACTTTTGATGGAATTGACCTGATGGTTTCTGTTTGGCGCGTCGTTCGCGGACGGCCCCGGCTGTTCGCCGGCTTTCTGGTCATGATCCTGGTGTTTCCGCTCCTGCCGGCTGTCCTGCCGCAGACAACGCGAGGAATCCTCGCCTGGGATATGGGCGTGCTGGTGTTCCTGGCGCTGGCCGCCCACCTGTTCGCCACATCCTCGCCCGACGCCATGCCGGATGCCGCGGAGGCGCAGCAGGAAGGCGAATGGACCATTTTCTGGATAACGCTCGGTGTTGTTATCGTCAGCTTTGTCGCCGTTAGTGGAGAGTTCGCCGCCATCAAGACCGGCCCGCCCGAGCGGCGCGGGTTAGAGATTACCTTGGTCGCGGCCACCTTGTTTTTGTCCTGGCTCGTTACGCACGTGACTTTCGCGTTCCGCTATGCACATGAGTTTTATGCGCGGGATCTGGGCGGCCCGGATGTCGATCGCGGATTGGATTTTCCAGGGGAGTTGGAGCCGGATTATCTGGATTTTCTATACTTTTCGCTGGTCCTGGGTATGACGTTCCAGGTGTCGGATGTGCAGATTACCAGCCGCAAACTACGACGGATGGCGACGTTGCACGGGCTGCTCAGTTTCCTGTTCAACACGATCATCGTTGCATTCACGGTGAATATCGCCGCTGGGCTGATGGGGTAAGCTCTACCGAGAAATCCCCTTCGCGACCGCCCCCGCGATATCAAAAAGGTCCAGTAATCGAGCTACGTAATGATCATGGACGATGAAACCTGGCGCGGCGGGATCGTCCATCTGGCGTTCCAGTGCCGTCAGCATTCGCTTCAACCTGGCCTGATGCAGCCCAAGGGCTCGTTGCACAGGATCTGCGACGATGCCAGCGAACGCCGACGCAACGGTCGATGCCGCAAGTAATCCCCCGGTCAGTCCCGCGATCAAAACCGCTGATGGAGCCACGGGAAACAAAGCATACCATAACGACCCGAGGGTGCCGCCCAAGGGAAACGACATCACTGCTGCCCGTTGCGCGATAACCGCCGCGAGGCCGGGGCCGAGCGTCAGGGCGCCGGGGGTGAGCTTTTTCAGCACGAGCGCACCGGCACCCAAACTCAGTAATGCCGTTGCGATTTCCGTCGCGGCTGCCCGGGTTCTCGCATATTCGGTCATGGCCGCTTCCAGGCGTTGCCGCAGCGCCAGATCGTCACCGTTTCTGCCAATGGCTTCCAGGGCCGGAGCCAGGGCCGCGACCACGCGGTCGTCCGCCAGGATCGTTTCAGCCAGGGCGTCCCGCGTGGTCTCACGTTCGCCCTGCCGGTAGGGGAGTTCCAAAAGATCGCGATGCAGCCTCCAGGCGAGTTCCTGCCCAACAGCGGTATGCACAACCAGCCGCTTGCTGCCGAGCTGCGCCGCGATGCGAGGGGCACCCAGCTTGCGGGCCGCGCCCGCCGCGACCAGAAGTCCGACCTGTGGCGCGGCCATGGCGAGGTTCAGCGGCGCGCGGGCAATGTCCCAGCCGACGGCGGCGCGATGCAGGTTAATGGAGCCTCGTAACGAGAAGTTATGGTCAACGAAGGACCCGATACGTTCCTGCCGGTCCCGGAAATAACGCCGGACGCCGTCATCGACGATTTGCTCCACCAACGCCCGATCCGATTTCGGAACGGATATGATATTCGTTTCGGTTGTCATGTTCCAACCTGGCTTGCCGCTCTGGCTCTTCTCACCCTGCCGGGTTAGCGTTTTCCCATTCAAAGGAGAGACAGAGATGTCCATGGCTGGGACGGACGACAAGGTGGTTGAAGCCGACGTGATGCGACGGGTGTTCTGGCGGCTGATGCCGTTCCTGCTGGCGGCCTATCTGGTTGCCTACATCGATCGCGTGAATGTCGGCTTTGCGTCGCTACAGATGAACAAGGCGGTCGGCATCGACCCGAAGACCTATGGTCTGGGCGCCGGCATTTTCTTCATCGGCTATTTTCTGCTGGAGGTACCCAGCAACCTCGGCCTCGAAAAATTCGGCGCCAGTAAATGGATCGCTCGGATAATGATTTCGTGGGGCATCATCTCCGGTGCCTGCGCGCTGATTGGCGGACCCAATAGTTTTTTAATATTGCGTTTTCTGTTGGGTGCGGCAGAGGCGGGATTCTTCCCCGGTGTGATCCTATATTTGACCTACTGGTTCCCATCCGAATATCGCGCCAAAATCGTCGGCATCTTCATGGTGGCGATTCCCGTGGCCGGGCTGACCGGGTCGCCGATCTCCGGCGCCATTCTTGGCATGGACGGCGTCCTGGGATTGGGCGGTTGGCAATGGGTGTTCATCGTCGAAGCGATACCTGCGGTTCTGCTTGGCGTGCTCAGCATCTTCTGGCTGACCGACCGGCCGGAGCACGCCACATGGCTCTCGGCCAACGAACGCACATGGCTGGCCAACAAGCTGCTGATGGAAAAGCAGCGCGTGTCCAAGGTCAAGCAATTGTCGGTCTGGAAGGTCATGGTCAACAAGCACGTGCTGATCATGGCACTGGTCTATTCCGGCGCGGCGGGCGCCAGTTCGGCGATGGCGCTGTGGCAGCCGCAGGTGATCAAGTCGTTCGGCCTCAGCAACCTGGAAACCGGCTTCCTGAACGCGGTGCCGTACGCGATTTCGGCGGTTCTGATGATTTTCTGGGGCCGGTCGTCGGATCGCAGCGGAGAACGGGTCTGGCACAATGCCTTGCCATTGGGCTGGATGGGGCTGGCAATGATCGCGACATTCTTCGCGCACAACCTGTGGACGTTGTTGCCGCTGCTGACTTTGGTCCTGTGCGGCACCTACGCCAGCAAGGGGCCGTTTTGGGCGTTGTCGTCGGAGTGGCTGGCCGCTCCGGTGGCGGCTGCCGGGTTGGCGCAAATCAACGCGCTGGGCAATTTGTCCGGGTTCTTCTGCAACTACCTGATCGGATGGATTAAGGACGAAACCGGCAATTTCCCGCTGGCGATCATGCCGATCGCGGCGCTGGCGGTGGCCGGGACGATCGCGGTTCTGGTGGTGGGGCGCGATCAACCTCGGACTATTGCAGTACAGTCGTCCTCATAATTTTTAAGCGGCGTTAGGAAAGCGTTAACCTTTTTCCGTCATGCTGCGTCTCCTCAGAGGGGCGAGCATGGCGGGCAAAAGCGACAGGAAGGGCTCCAGGGGCGGAGTCATCATCAAACGGTATGAGATCGTGGAGGGCGGCCATCACGGCGGCGCCTGGAAGGTTGCGTACGCCGATTTCGTGACCGCCATGATGGCCTTCTTCCTGTTGATGTGGCTGCTGAACGCCACGACCGAGGATCAGCGCAAGGGCCTCGCGGACTATTTCAGTCCCAATAACATCATGTCCCACGCGTCTTCCGGCACTGGCCAGCCGTTCGGTGGCCACACCGCGTTCGACGAAGGCGCCTTGGTGTCCGATCGCGGCAGCGTCCAGATCACCAGCGGCAAGCGCCCGGTGATCGAACGCACCGAGGACGGCGACGATCCGGTTTACACCGAATTTCATCGCGCGAAGTCCGGCGAAGGTGTCGGCAAAGGCCCGCTGGACGACGACCAGGACGCCGACGACGCCACCGACGAAAAGCCACTCGGGCAAAAAGGAACGCGGCCGGCGCCGGGGCCGGGCGGCGGCTCCGACGTGCAGCGTGAGGGCCAACCCGATGTGCACAAGGTAACCGCTGCCGACCTGGCCGCCGCCAGAGCCGCCGCGGAAAAAGCGGCGTTCGAACAGGCGACTCAACAAATTCAGGAAGCGGTTCGTTCGGACCCGGCGCTGGCGGAACTGGCCAGGCAGCTCACCATCGACATGACGCCCGAAGGGCTGCGGATCCAGATCATCGATGAGATCAAACTGCCAATGTTTCCCACCGGATCGGCGACTCCGAACGAACGGGCGAGACTGCTGCTGCAAAAGGTCGTGCCGGTGCTGGTGAAGCTCCAACAGCCGATCTCGATCGCCGGACACACCGATTCCGTGCCCTTTCCTGGCCCCGAGCGGACGAATTGGGAGTTGTCGTCCGAACGGGCGAACGCGACGCGCCGGGTGCTGGTCGATGGCGGGTTTCCGGAAGCCCGGATGAAGTCGGTGATCGGCAACGCCGACCGCGATCCGCTGCTGCCGGCCGATCCGTTGGCTGCGGCGAACCGGCGGATCGCCATTGTCGTGCTGCGGGAGGCGCCCGCCCCCGACGCCAAACCCTGAGGCCGGCGATGCTGACCATTGGCGGCCTGGTCCTGTTGTTCGGCTGCGTTCTGGGCAGCTACATCACCTCCGGCGGCAGCATGGAGCCGCTGATGGAGGCGGTACCGTTCGAGATGTGGACCATCGGCGGCGCGGCCATCGGCACGATGCTGATGGCCAACAGCATGCACGACGTCAAACATCTGCTGGGCGCGTTCGGCAAGATGATCAAAGGCGCCGCGTTCCATAAGGTGGACTACATCGAGCTGCTCAGCCTGCTGTATTTCCTGGTGCGGCTTGCCAGCACGAAAGGGGCGATGGCGCTGGAGTCGCATATCGAGAAACCCGGCGAAAGCTCGGCGTTTCAGAAATTCCCCAAAATCTTGGCCAATCACCATGCCACGACCATCGTGTGCGACTACCTGCGCATCGTCGGGATGAACGCGGACGACCCGAACCAGATCGAGGATGTGATGGCCCGCGAGCTGAAGAAGGTGCTGGTCGAGGAATTGCACCCCTCTCACATCATGCAGACCATGGCGGATGCTTTGCCGGCTTTGGGGATCGTCGCCGCGGTTTTGGGCGTGATCAAGACGATGTCGCACATCGATCAGCCTCCCGCGGTGCTGGGTGCGATGATCGGCGGCGCGTTGGTCGGCACGTTCCTTGGGATTTTGCTGGCTTACGGCATCGCTGGGCCATTCTCCACCCGGATGAAGGGAATCGTCGAGGAGGAGGCGAAGTACCTGGAGGTGATCCGAGCGGTGCTGGTGGCGCATCTGCATGGGAATGCACCGCAGGTGAGCGTCGAGGCGGGGCGGAAGATGGTACCGACCGAACACATGCCGACCTTCCTGGAACTGGAGGAAGCGGTGCAAGGCGTTCAGATGTGAGGCCCTTGTGTTTGCGCCTCCCGGCCATAAGATGGACAATATGATGCGATGCAGCATGGGATTGATCGGGCTTTTGATGCCGTGCGCCGCTTTCGCGCAGGGCGCTCCGCCGCCGTCGGCCATGTCGCTGCACGCCACATACGAAACCTTTGCCGCGGGTGTCCATGTGGCCGAGGCCGAGGCGGGATTCAGTTTCGGGCCGTGGACGTATCAGATGAACCTTGGCTACCACACCACCGGTGTGGTCGGGATTCTCTTCCGCGGGCACGAATTCGATCACGTCAACGGCTCCTGGCACGGCGAGCGAGCGGTGCCGACTCAATATGAAGCGGGCGGTTCCTGGCGCGGAAATGATCGGCATGCGGCCATTGATTATCAGCACGGGCTGCCGGTCGTGCGCGTGCTGATTCCGCCTGATGAATCAGAACGGGAGCCGGTGCCTGAGTCCTTGCGGAAAAACACGATCGACACGTTGAGCGCTCTGGCCGAACTGATCCATGCGGTGGCGGACACCGGCCGCTGTGAGACCACCGTGCATACCTATGACGGCCGGCGCGCGGTCGAGATCCAGGCCCGGACGGTCGGAGAGGAAATCCTGGAACCGACCGGCCGCTCCAGTTTTGCCGGCAAGGCCATCCGCTGCGACTTTTCGGGCCGGCTGCTCGCCGGGTTCAAGTTCGGATCGGAACGCGAACATGACAGCAAGCCGCTGCACGGGTCCGCCTGGCTGGCACCGGTCACTCCGGGCGGTCCGCTGTTGCCGGTGCGGATGTCGTTTGAAACGCGGTGGTTCGGCGATGCGGTGATGTATCTGACCGAGACCGGGCCGGGCGCGGAACTGACAGCGGCCGTTGGGCCATGATTTTACGGCATTGACGACCGGCAATTCCCGTTATCGATGCCACCGCCATGTCCAACATGTCTTCAGCGTGTCGAATATGCCGGACAAGGGTTTCGCTTAAGCTTGCCGTTAACCACTCGTTAATACTCGCATGTTACCCTTTGCGGATGGACTGGTCCTACCGGGGGGGCGAACATGGAAATGACGGATGCCGGACCGCAATACGGCCCATACCACAGGCTTCGATCTCCGACGCAGGACGATAAGACGGCGCGGCGACAAGTCTATGGCGGCCTGTTGCTCGGCCGGGCCGCTCGGTGGAGTTTCTTTCCCTCCGTGAAGGCCTATAAGGGGCCGCTGCCATGGGGCGAGGACGGCATTGAGTTCTTCTCCAAGGTCAATCCAAGTCGAGACGATCATCCATATATCGTGTAATCCATATATCGTGTATTGGGATCAAGGAGCTGATGGTGTATCCACCATCAGCAAAGCAGGGACGGACTTTGCGCGAATTAAAATTCGTGTAACGCGGTTCGTGTACAAATAGGCGCATTCATGTGTAGGAAAATGCAGCGGCCAGAACCAGGTAGCATAGGGTCCGTGGACTTTGCCCCGCGTGCGGTGCTTCGCATCTCAGTCGGCGAGCTTCGCAATCGTTTGGGGATCCACTTCGATGACGAGATTGACGACCTGGATTCATATAAAATCGCCCGCTTGAACCGCGCTGGCGTTATCTTCGCGTTCATGCGTCATAAAGGCGAACCGGATAATACGGTTAACCTGTGTCTGCCAAGCGAGCTTGGCCGGCAGGATGTGGAGAAAGCCATCTGCAACGTTATGAAGCAGTTTGGCCTTCCGCCCGAAGTTATTGAATGGCGCTCATCGAGCGTGATCCATTAGGTTGCGCCTCGCTGGACAGGGTGGTTGTAACCGTTTCGACCAAGACTGACCTGGCCCAAGTGCGAGGCGCGATCCACGCCTACGGGCTGTTATCCGACCGGAAAGCATCGGCAATACGGCGCACCTGCCCGGCGGGATTCACCACCACCAAATCGAAGCGCACACCGTTCACACCCCAATCCGGATGCTGGCCCAGGATAAGGTCGCACGCCGCCGCTAGTCGGACCTGTTGCCGAACCGTCAGGGCAAGGGCGGCCTCGGCGAGGGTTGGGCGGGATTTGACCTCGATAATCGCCAGGATGCCGGCTTTTTCCGCCACCGCGTCCACCTCACCGGCTTTGGTGCGCAGGCGGCGGACGAGGATGGTCCAGCCGTCGGCTATCAGGGCCGCGCACGCGGCGTCCTCGGCGGCGATGCCGCTGGCGTGTGCGGTGCGGCCTCGTTGGATGCGGGGATTCATGGCGGCAGAATGACAGGTATTTCTTAAGATCCGGTAAACGCCGCCGGGTCTGTCAACGGCCGCCGAACGTCCTATGTTCCGGGGATATGTCAAAAAGGTGCCCAATGGCCGCCCCGGAAAACCTGCTCGCAAGAGAGACCTCTCCTTATTTGCTGCAACACGCCGCCAATCCGGTGCATTGGCGCCCCTGGGGCAAGGCCGCACTGGACGAGGCGAAGGCGGCCAACAAACCGATCATGGTCTCAATCGGTTACGCCGCCTGCCACTGGTGCCACGTCATGGCGCATGAATCCTTCGAGGACCCGGAAACGGCGGCGCTGATGAACAGCCTGTTCGTCAACATCAAGATCGACCGTGAGGAACGCCCCGACATCGATCACATCTACATGTCCGCACTGCACGCGCTCGGTGAGCAAGGCGGTTGGCCGCTGACCATGTTCACGACGCCTGACGGCACGCCGTTCTGGGGCGGCACATACTTCCCGCCGGAACCGCGCTGGGGCCGTCCGTCGTTTCGCCAGGTGCTACAGGGTGTCGCCAACGCTTTCCACACAGGCGCCGACGCAGTCACGCAAAACACCAAGGCGCTGACGCAACATTTGGCGCAGCAAGCGACGGCTTTTCCGGGCAATGCACCTGAACCCGCACAATTAGACGCCGTCGCACAAGCCTATCTGCGGATGACCGATCCCGAAAACGGTGGCCTGCGCGGGGCGCCGAAATTCCCCAACCCGCCGATCTTCCGGTTCCTTTGGCAGAACGCATTCCGCACCGGCCAACCGGAGGCTCTGGACGCCGTGCATCTGATGCTGGAGCGGATGTCGCAAGGCGGCATCTACGACCATTTGGGCGGCGGGTATGCCCGTTACTCGACCGACGACATCTGGCTCGTGCCGCACTTCGAAAAGATGCTGTACGACAATGTGCAGATCCTGGAGCTGCTGGCCCTGGCGCACGCGCACCGGCCGAACCCGCTTTACGCCCAACGTGCTGACGAAACGGTCGGCTGGCTGATGCGCGACATGAGTGCGCAACGGATCGGCGGGCTCGCCGCGTTCGCGGCCTCGGAAGACGCCGACAGCGAGGGGGAGGAGGGCCGTTTCTACGTTTGGACCGAGGCCGAAATCGATGCGCTGTTGGGGCCGGAGTCCGCTACGTTCAAGCGCGCCTATGATGTGCGGTCGGGCGGCAACTGGGAGGGTAAAACCATCCTGCAACGCGTCACGCCACAGGGTGGACCGGACCAGGAAGCCGCACTGGCCCGATCCCGCGAGGTGTTGTTCCACGCCAGGGAACAACGCGTCCGTCCCGGTTGGGACGACAAGGTGCTGGCTGACTGGAACGGCCTGACCATCGCCGCCCTGGCCCGGGCGTCCTCGGTGTTTGACCGGCCTGCGTGGCTCGATCGGGCGCGGGAGGCGTTCGACTTCGTCCAGACTCACATGGCCGCCAGCCATGGTGGCGTCGATCATGCCTGGCGGCTTGGCCGGGTCACTGCGTCCGGCATGATCGAGGATCAGGCGGCGATGGCCCGCGCGGCCCTCGCCTTACACGAAGCGACCGGTGATGTTCGGTACCTGGCCGCCGCCGAACGACTGGCCTACGCGGCCGAAGCGGTATTCGCGGACGGGCATGGCGGGTTTTATTCTACTGCCGCCGACGCGTCCGATGTGCCGCTGGCCCGGCCGCGTTCGGCCGCGGACAACGTCACTCCGTCCGGGAACGGCATGATGGCCGAGGTGCTCGCTCGGTTGTTCCACCTGACCGGGCAACCGGAGTGGCGCACACGGGCAACTGCCGTGCTGAAGGCGTTCGGTGGGCAACCGGACCAACTGACCAGTATGCCCGGCTTGCTCGCTGCCGCCGATCTGTTGGAGGAAGGGGCCAGTGTCGTCATTGTGGGAGAACCGGCCACGGCCTTCGCGCGAACCGGCTTGACCAGCCCTGACCCGGCGGTCGTGGTGCTGCGCACAGGCGGCACCGGCGCCTTACCGACGGATCACCCGGCCTACGGCAAGGCGGCGGGGCCGCATGGTTCCGCGGCTTATGTCTGCCGCCGTCATGTCTGTAGCCTACCGATCACGAATGTCTCGATTTTGTCGCGAATACTTGGGTCTCGCAAAGATAATCGTGTCGATCTGGCAGACTGTTAACGCCTGGAGTCCGTCACGACCCGCCTCCTCGGCGCCGTGTTCGGGCTCCGCGCCGGGGCGTCGAAGGAACCCGGCACACGGGTTACGCGGCCTTCCTGTCCAGTAAATCGCGCAACTGAACGGGCGCCGCGTCGGGTTCCCAGGCGAAGCGCAGGCTCGTTTCCTTGCCGTCTTGCAGGACGCTGCCGGGCAGGTCGGGAAGTCCCGACATGCGTAATGTCACCTGCGTTCCCGCCAACAACGTTTGGCCGGCTCTTAACCGCGCCCCGCCAAGGCTGAGATTCAGGCAGGTCACTGCCAGATCGCCGCTTTGCAGCCGCAGCGTTGCTGGTGCGTCCAGCGGGAAACGGGTGCCGTCCCGCCGGTTGGCGGCATCGGACGACGTGCGTACGATCCGGACCATGACGCTTCGCAATTCCGCGATTTGTTCGGCCACTGTCCCCGCGGCCGACTGCATCTCGGTCACCGCGGATTCGGTATTGTGGGCTTCCTGCGTCACCGACTCGATTTGCTCCGAAACGATCCGCATCGACGCGGCGGTTCCCAGAACGCTACGGGCGATTTCGCCGGTTGCCGCGGTCTGTTGTTCGGCGGCGGCGGCAATCGCCTGCGCGATGCGTTCGATGGAGGCGACGCGCGTCACCATCTCGCCCACCACCTTCACCGCATTCTGCGTCGCGGTCTCGATGTTCCGGATATTGCGGGCAATGTCCTCGGTCGATTGCGTGGTCTGTGTCGCCAGGGCTTTGACCTCGCTGGCCACCACCGCGAAACCGCGGCCTGCCTCCCCCGCCCGGGCGGCTTCGATCGTGGCATTGAGGGCGAGCAGGTTGGTGCGTCCGGCGATATCGCCAATCAAGCGTGCGACAGAACCAATCTGACCCATCGACGCGGACAGTTGCCCGATGATCCGGTGCGCTTGCTGTCCCGCCCGCACCGTGTCGGCGATTTCTGTGGTTGAGGCATCGATCCGGCCGGCGATCTCGCGGGCGGAGGCGGACAGTTCCTCTCCCGCCGCGGCGACGATCTCGCAACTGTTCAAGGCTTCCTGGCTGGCACCGGTCGCCCCGTCGACGCTGGTCAACATCCGCGCGGCGGAGGCGGCCAGTGCCTGCGCCCGGGTCGCCAGTAAGTCGCCGCTTTGGGCCGATTGTGCCGCGACCTTTGTCGTTTCTATTTCGATCCGGTCAGCCGCGCCGCGCAGCATCTCGAGCTTGGCCGCTTCGTTCTGTTCGTGCAGTCGTTCCCGGTCTTCAGCGGCCCTGGCGTTCTGCCGCATGGCTTCACGGAACACGCTGGCGGCCCGCGCGAGGGCACCGATTTCGTCGCGCCGGCCGGTGAGCCTGGCCGGGACCGCACGCTCCAATTCGCCGGCCGCCAGGGCGTCGATCGTCCGCACAAGTTGCACCAACGGGCGCGACAGATTGCGCCCGACCAGCCACCCGACGCCGAGCGCCAGGCAGACGGCGATGGCGACCTGGATCTGGACGAGGCGGGTGCCGCGGGCCGCCAGGTCTTCCGCATCGTCGCGGGTTTCCAGCCCATCGGATGCGAATTTCTTTACCAGTTTCGCCAGCGACCGGTCGGCCTGAATCATGCGCTCCAATCGTTCGGATTCAGGCGCGTTTGACAGCGCGGTCAGCAATGCGGCTGTCTGCCTCCCGGCGGCTCGTGTCCGATCGGACGCAGCGCGATCCAGCGCGACCGCGAGCAGTTCCATGACCTTGCCCAGAGTGGCAGTGCCGGAGACGGCCACCCCGGTTTCTCGATGTGCCGCTTCCAATCGGAGAAACTCCTCCTGTGCCTGATCGACATAGGACATGCCCATAAAGGCGTGGTCGTAAATGCCGACGGCCTGGCGTCCCATCCGGCTTACCTGTTGCTGCGCCAGCCCACCGACCCCGGCGATGATCGCGACAAACAGAAGACAGGCGGCCAGAATTTTTGATTGAACCGTCATCGGGATATCCTGGAAGCGGCGCGATCCTTGAACTTACACTTTATCCAACGGTAACGATCATCTTCATACCGGGATGGATACTGCACCGGACCTTGAAGCGCCCGGCCTTGTCGAATTGATAGCGAATGTTTTCGCCCGGCTTTTGCAGGCCAAGGTCGGCTGTTTCGTCATCGTCATCGACGACCGTTATGTTGTGACTGACATCGTCCTTGTTGGCGAACAGAAGCGAGTCACCAGACTTCAGGGCCGCCGATTTTTCGCTGAACCGCTGGCCCGATTGCTCGATTGTCAGGCTGGCGGCGCGGACGCCGGCGCCGGCGGCTAAGATCACCAAGGCGGTGAAAAAAATGATCGATCCTCGCACGAATGGGGTCTCCGCTTTCACGACTTGAGGCTGGACGCTGTGCATCGTTGCCCTTGGGCGGGTCCATAAGACCACCAAGAGGTAAACAAGCCGTTAACAGGAGCGAGAAAATCGGTGGTGCCGCGATAAAATAATCGGGCCGCGCGAGATCAGCCGGCGCGATGACCCGCGACCAGCCGGTTGGCGAAAGCGGCAATGCGCCTGCCAGCGTCGTCCAGTTGAGCATCGGGCGCGGTCAGCGAAATACGCAAGTGGCCAACGGCACTGGGACCGAATGTATCGCAGGGAAGGATCGCGACGGCTTCCTGCTCCAGCAATAAATGGGCGAACTGAGCCGAACTCAGTCCGGTGCGCCGCACGTCGAGCAGCAGAAACATGCCACCCTCGGGCCGGACGATGCCGCACCCCGGGGCAGTTTCCAATAGTGCCGACAGTCTGGTGGCCCGCTCCCGATAGGCCTCTTTGATGGCTTCGGCCTCAGGCAGGTCTTCCAGCAGGGCCGGCAATACGCCCTCCTGGATAAATGGCGGCCCGCCGTACAGCATGCAGAGAACGAGGTTGGAGATATGCCGGATCAGCGGTTCCGGCCCCGCGACCCAGCCAAACCGGTAACCTGGAATGGCATGTGATTTCGACAGGCTCGATACAACGATGGTCCGGTCCGCCATTCCTGGCAGCGACCAGGCGCTGGTGTGCGGTCTGGCGTAGGCCAGATCCTCATACACTTCGTCCGACAGCAGCCACAGGTCGTGGCGGCGGCAGAGATCCGCGATCGCGGTCAGTTCGGATTGTTCCAGAACCGCGCCGGTCGGATTGTGCGGACTATTGATCCAGATGGCGCGTGTCCGCGGGGTTACCGCGCGCGCGATCGCATCGACATCCGGATGGAAATGCCGCTCCGGCGACAGTGGCACGTTGACCATCCGCGCGCCCGTGGCGCCGATGACAGCCTCGTAGGTGGCATAGACCGGCTCCGGCACGATGATGTCGTCGTCGGGACCGGCAATACATTGCATCGCGCAGAACAAGCCGGCCTGGGCGCCCGGGACGATGCTGACGTTGTCGGCCAGGCATGGCATCCCGGTGCGGCGGGTGATCCGCGTGGCGATGGCAGAGCGCACCACCGGCAGTCCGGCGATCGGCGAGTAGCCTTTGTGCTGACTGCGAAGCGCTTCGATCGTGGCGTTTGTCACGGCAGTGGGGGCCGGCTGATCCGGATCGCCAACGGTCAGGAACAGGATGTCCCGGCCCGCCTCACGCTGCCGCCGCGCCTCGATATGCACTGCCCATGCGTCAGCGCCGCCACCCGCGACGCGATCCACAAGCCCTGAGAAACGCATGACGGACACTCCTGTTTGCGGCCACGACGTCATACCATGTCACTGGTCGTGAGGTGATGAAACCGGACGCGTCGCCGGCGGCACCGGGGTTGCGGGCTGTCCGGGGCTTGCCTCGGATACCGCAAGTCTGCCCTGATGCGGTGGCAATGAGGGAAACTCCGATGTGGCAATTCTGGATCGATCGTGGCGGCACCTTTACGGATATCGTCGCGCGCGATCCTGACGGACACCTGTCCACCCACAAGCTGCTGTCGGAAAACCCCGAACGGTACAAGGACGCGGCAATCGCCGGGATCAAATCGATCCTGGGGCTGCCGCCGAATGCGCCGATCCCGTCAGGGGTAATCGACGCGGTTAAAATGGGCACTACCGTGGCGACCAACGCCCTGTTGGAGCGCAAGGGTGATCGCGTCCTGCTGCTGGTGAACACCGGATTTCGCGACGCATTGCGTATCGGCAATCAGGCGCGGCCGAGGTTGTTCGACCTCGCCATCACGCTACCGACGATGTTGTACGAGCGTGTCGAGGAAGTGGCGGGTCGCGTCGGCGTGGACGGGATGGAGATCGAACCGTTCGACGAGGCGGGCGCCCGTTCAGTGCTGGCCGACGCCCGGGCCGATGGGATCGAGGCGTGCGCGATTGTCTTGATGCACGCCTGGAAATATCCCGCACACGAACAGCGGTTGGCGGATTTGGCCCGGGAGGCGGGGTTTACGCAGGTCTCCGCCAGCCACGCGGTCAGCCCGTTGTTGCGCCTGGTGCCGCGCGGTGACACCACGGTGGTGGATGCGTACCTGTCGCCGATTCTGCGCCGCTACGTCGATCAGGTGGCATCTGAGCTGACGGGCACGCGGTTGTATTTCATGCAGTCGAACGGCGGTCTGACCGAGGCGCACAGCTTTCAGGGCAAGGACGCGATCCTGTCCGGCCCCGCCGGCGGCATCGTGGGCGCGGCGCGAACGGCCGGCATGGCCGGATTCGACCGGATCATCGGCTTCGACATGGGCGGTACCTCGACCGATGTGGCGCTGTATGCCGGGGCGTTCGAGCGGGCGTTCGAAACCGCTGTCGCCGGGGTGCGGATGCGGGCGCCGATGATGGCGATCAATACGGTGGCGGCAGGCGGTGGATCGATCCTGCATTTCGACGGCGCGCGCATGCGGGTCGGGCCGGATTCGGCGGGCGCCAATCCGGGACCGGCCTGTTACCGGCGCGGCGGGCCGCTGACCGTGACGGATGCCAACGTCTGTGTCGGCAAAATCCAGCCGGCGCATTTCCCGCCGATTTTCGGGCCGCACGCCGATCAACCGTTGGACGCGGATATCGTAACGGCGAAGTTTGCCGAACTGGCCAGGGAGATCGGCCGCACGCCACAGGAAACGGCCGAGGGATTCCTGCAAATCGCCGTCGCCAACATGGCCAATGCGATCAAGCAGGTGTCGGTGCAGAAGGGACACGATGTCAGCAACTTCGCGCTGCAATGTTTCGGCGGAGCCGGAGGGCAGCACGCGTGCCTCGTTGCCGATGCGTTGGGGATGGAGACGGTGTTTATTCATCCGTACGCCGGTGTTTTGTCCGCCTATGGGATGGGGCTGGCCGACCAGACGACGATGAAAGAGCAGGCGGTTGAAACGCCCCTCGGTGCTGATACGCTGCCGGGGCTTTTAGCGTTGGCCGACAGACTGGCCGGGGAGGCTGTGGCCGCGTTGGAGGCGCAGGGCGCATCGGCCGCGGACGTTACGACGGCGCGTGCGTTGCATTTGCGCTATTCGCGCACCGAGGCGGCGTTGATCGTGCCGTTGCGAGACCTTGAAACGATCGTGGCTGACTTCACCGCCGCACACCGGGCGCGCTTCGGCTTCGCGACGCCGGATCGTCCGATCGTGGCGGAAACAGTCGCCGCGGAAGCCATTTTGGCCGGGACCGTCGCCGTCGAGGCCACGCTGCCGCCGCGCTTGGTCGGAGCGCCCGAGGCCATCGACCGGGTCAGCATCTTCACCGGGGGCGTCGCGGTTGAGGCACCGGTGTTGGAGCGAACGTCGTTGCTGGCGGGCGACCGTATCGCCGGGCCGGCGCTGGTGCGGGAGGCCAACGCCACGACCGTCATCGAACCCGGTTGGACCGCTGAAGTCACCAGCCTGGATCACATGATCCTTCGACGCACCGACGTTCTGCCCACCCGCGTCCCGGCCGGCAGTGAGCGCCCCGATCCGGTGCTGCTGGAGCTGTTCAATAATCTGTTTATGAACGTCGCGGAACAAACCGGCGCGGTGCTGCAAAATACCTCCATGAGTGTGAATATCAAGGAGCGCCTCGATTTCTCCTGCGCGATCTTCGATGCCGGGGGCGGTTTGGTGGCGAATGCGCCGCATGTGCCGGTGCATCTGGGGGCCATGGGTGAGAGCGTTCGCACGGTGCTGGCGCATCGGCTTCATACGCTGAAACCCGGCGATGTCGTTGCGCTGAACAACCCGTTTAACGGCGGGACTCACCTGCCGGACATCACGGTCATCACGCCGGTTTTCGATGCTGCCGGACAGGACATTCTGTTTTTCGTCGGCAGCCGTGGTCACCATGCCGATATCGGCGGGATTACGCCGGGTTCGACGCCCCCGATGTCGCGCACTTTGGAAGAAGAAGGCGTCGTGATCGACGATTTCCTGCTGGTCGATGGCGGGCATTTTCGGGAGGCCGAATTCCGGGCACTGCTGAGCGGAGCGCGGTATCCGGCGCGCAGCCCGGACGTGAATGTCGCGGATATTAAAGCCCAGGTCGCAGCCAACGAAAAAGGCGTGCAGGAACTGCGGCAGGTTGTTTCGCAATACGGTTGGCCGGTGGTCAGCGCGTATATGCGCCACGTCATGGATAACGCCGAGGAATCGGTTCGACGGGTGATCGAACGGATCGGCTCCGGGCGTTTCGAGTACAAGATGGATAACGGACGCGACCTTTGCGTGGCGATCAGCGTCGATAAAGTGTTGCGCAGTGCCATTGTGGATTTTACCGGCACCGGCCCGCAGCACGAGGGCAATTTCAATTCGCCGCCGGCGGTAACCCGAGCGGCTGTTTTGTACGTGTTCCGGTGTTTGGTGGGGGATGATATTCCGCTGAACGACGGGTGCCTGAAACCGCTGACGCTGATTATCCCGCCCGGAACATTTCTGTCCCCGCATCCAGGCGCCGCCGTGGTCGCGGGCAATACCGAGGTTTCGCAGGCCACATGCAACGCGATCTTCGGAGCTTTGGGCGTCATCGCGTGCTCTCAAGCCACGATGAACAACTTCCTGTTCGGCGATGCGACGCGGCAATACTACGAGACCATCTGTGGCGGTACCGGCGCGGGGCCGGGGTTTGACGGCACGTCGGCGATTCAGACGCATATGACCAACACCCGCATGACCGACCCCGAGGTCCTGGAACTGCGCTACCCCGTGCGTCAGGACCTTTTTGCCATTCGGCGTGGGTCGGGGGGCGCCGGCCAATGGCATGGTGGCGATGGCGCGATCCGCCGCATCCGCTTTTTGGAACCGATGACGGCGGTGATCGTTTCGTCTCGCCGCAAGGTCGCTCCGTTCGGACTGGATGGCGGTTCGGATGGCGCGCCGGGTCTGCAGTGGGTGGAACGGGTGGACGGAACTCGGGAAACGCTGACCGGAACAGATCGGGCGGAACTGCTGCCTGGCGATGTGTTCGTTATCGAGACGCCCGGAGGGGGCGGTTATGGGCGGGCGTGACGTCGGCAAGGCCGCGGGACAGCCTGGGCAAGATCGAACCCGCGGACGACATCCACGTCGCCCGCGGGGTGAGCGCGTTCCGGATTATTTAACCGAACCATCGCCGCGCAACGCCTTCGCGTTGCCCTGGAGGATGTTGCCCTTCAGGTTCGCCTCGGTCGCCGTCAGGTTGTTGACCAGGAAGGAGTTGTAATCGCCTTCGACGAGGAAGGTATTTTTCTCCACGGTAATTTCCGTTGTCTGCTGGGTGACGCCTTCCGCACCGACCACCAGCGCGGCGGTGTGATTTTCGGATTTGGGGCCTTTCTGGATGTGGTTGCCGCTCATGACCACGGCACCGCCGTTCGAAATATCGACCGAATAACTCGAGGTGCCGTCCGGACCATCGGCGATGTCGCAATTGAGAATCACCGTGCGTAATGCGCGGGATTTGATTTGATGACCCTGCTTCGTCCCGAAAAATTTGCTGTTTTCGACATGCAACTCGGCGATGTTGCCGATGTAGATACCGTGTGCGCATCCACCGCCACCTTCACAGGTTCCGTTCCGAAGGAAGACGCTGTCGCGGATGATGATTTTTTTGCCCGGGAGAGTGCCGGAGAGGATGCCGTTCTGGTTGTTGACGAACTGCACATGCTCGATCTTCAGGTCACCACCCTCGGCACGAATGCCGGCGCCGTTGGAGTCGGGTACTCGGGCGCGGGTCAGCATTAGATTGCGGATGGTGATATTGTTGCCTGTGGTGATGAACAAAGCTTTGCCGTTACATACTTTGTCCGTGATTATGGTTGCTTCGGGACCGGCGCCTTCGATCGTGAGGTCGTTGGCCCGCCAGACCGCACAATCGAAATAGGACCCGGCGGCAATGACGATACGATCGCCGTCATGCGCGGCGGCGGCGGCGGCGGACGGCATCGCGTAGGTCTTGCCTTCGCCCACGTATAGCGTATCCGCCTTTGCCTGTCCGGACAGCCACGAGGTGGTCAGGCAGACCATCGCCACAGCCGCGGCGAACGTCCAGCCGCGGGTGCGCTCGGGTGACGGCTGGCGTTTCGCATCGGACATATCGGAAGCCTCGTTGTGTTGTAGAATCATGTTAGCCGATCGGGGTTTTGCCGACAATAACCGTTCGGCAGTCGTGACGGCCCTGTCACCAACTGTTACAGTTTCAGCGATCGTGGCGGCTGCTGGCGATCCCGCTGGCGCGAACCGGGTGCGGCGGGGGAGACGGATCATCCGCAGCCTCAATCCCCCGAAGCGCGGGATGAGACTGGGCGGATCGCCCGTCGCTACCCGGCCCGCGACGCCATTGCGACGATCATTGGGACGTCAACAACGGTGGGACATAGCAGCCAGCCAAATCTACCGGGTGGTATAATCTCGCCCCCGCGTACCCGTTTCGCTAGAAACCCGCATGCCCACCGACAATCCACTCAAGGCCATCGTGCTGGCGATCTGCGCGACCGTGCTGTTCGCCTCCTCCGACACGATCTCCAAATACCTCAGCGGCAGTCTGCCGATCGTTGAGTTCATCTGGATCCGCTATGCCCTGTTCCTGGTCATGGCGATGATCCTCGTCGGCCGCCTGCCGCGGCGTTCGGTACGCGCCCGCAATCCCGGCCTACAGGTCACGCGTGGCGTTTGCGTCGTTCTGTCCTCGCTGTTTTTCGTCTATGGCGTCCGTCAGATGACCATGTCGCAGGCGACGACGATCAGCTTTCTGTCGCCGCTGCTGGTCACCATTTTGTCGATTCCGTTGCTCGGCGAAATCGTTGGCGCGCGCCGCTGGGCCGCCGTCGGGGTTGGCATGCTGGGCATGCTGATCGTCGTACGGCCGGGGATGGGCGGCTTCCAACCGGCCGCGCTGTTCGGCGTGGCGGGAGCCTTCTGCTGGGCGTTGGCGCTGATCATCACCCGCAAGATCGCCATCTCCGACGCGCCGCAAACCACGGTGCTGTGGTCCGCCGCGATCGGCACCGCTGTTTTGACCGCGTGGCTGCCGCTCGTGGCGGTTTGGCCGACACCGAAACAAATGCTGCTGTCGCTGATCCTGGGCGTGCTGGCCTCCGGCGGCCAATGGTTGATCATTTTGGCGCACCGCCTTGCGCCCGCGTCGGTGCTGGCGCCGTTCTTTTATGGCCAGTTGCTGTGGGTCACCGGCCTCGGCTTCGCGGTGTTCGGCAACCTACCGGACTCGTGGACGTTGGCCGGAGCCAGCATTATCATCGCCAGTGGCCTGTATACCGCGCATCGGGAGCGCGCCCGTTCCAGGCTTGCCAAGGCCGCCCTGGTGGCCGCTTAATAGGCACCGACGCGCCCACAGGGCCGTCCAATCAACCAAAGGAACGTCTTTCGTGCGCATGATTCTGGGGGCCGCGCTGTCGGCCATGCTTTGCCTGACCGGTGCCACTGAATCCCAAGCGGGTGGCGATACGGTCAAAATCGGTGTTCTCAACGACCAGACCGGGATGAACGCCGACCTCTCCGGCCAGGGTTCGGTCATCGCCGCACGCATGGCGGCCGAGGATGCCGGCGGCTCCATCAACGGTAAGAAGATTGAAATCGTCTTCGCCGACCACCAGAACAAGGCCGATATAGGTTCCTCCATCGCGACGCGCTGGTACGATGCCGAGGGCGTCGATATGATTGTCGATATGCCGTTCTCATCCGTCGCGCTGGCGGTGCAGGAGATCACGAAGCAGCGCCAGAAGATTGCGATGTATTCCGGCCCGGGTTCATCGGATCTGACCGGCAAGGCGTGTTCACCCTTCGGTTTCCACTGGACGTACGACACCGTGGCACTGGCCCGCGGCACCGGATCGGCTGTGGTGAAAAGTGGCGGCGATATCTGGTTCTTCCTGACCGCCGACTACGCGTTCGGTCACGCATTGGCCAACGACACGATGGAGGTCGTGAAGGCGAACGGCGGCAAAGTGCTGGGCCAGGCGATTCACCCGGTCAACAACTCGGATTTTTCGTCGTATCTGGTGCAGGCGCAGGCGTCCGGCGCGAAGGTCATCGGGTTGGCGAACGGCGCGACCGACACCACCAACTCCATCAAGCAGGCTTATGAGTTCGGCATGGCCAAGAGTGGGCAGCAACTCGCCGGGCTGCTGGTGTTCATCACCGACGTCAACAGCCTGGGTTTGCAAACGGCGCAGGGCCTGCAGTTGACGGAAAGCTTCTATTGGGATCTGAACGATGAGACGCGCGCCTTTTCGAAGCGCTACGCGGAGCGGATGCATGGGCAGAAGCCGTCGATGGTGCAAGCCGGTGTTTACAGCGCCACGGCGCATTATCTGAAGGCGGTCGCCGCCGCCGGCACAACGGATGGTCCCGCCGTGGCCGCGCAGATCCGGGAAATCCCCATCAATGATTTCATGAGCAAGAACGTCCACATCCGTCGCAACGGCCGCGTGATGCGGGACTTCTACCTGTTCCAGGTGAAGACACCGGCGGACTCGAAAGGGCCGTGGGATTATTACAAACTGATTCGCACGATCCCGGCCGAAGATGCCGCGCGTCCGGAATTCGAGGATGCCTGCCCAATCGGGAAATAGGCCAACGGTCGCGGGGGAAGGTCATCGACCTTCTTCCGCGACAGTCGCCAAACCCCGGCCAGTTGTGTATCAGGTGCCCCCCGATCAAGCTCCGGCCCCTGAATACGCCAAACCGGACACCTATATCGGGACGCATAGCTGGAGCCGGATACATGGTGGATACCGAGACGACCTCAACGACAGCCGAAGCGGGACGCGATTTCATTCGCGATATCGTCCAGGGCGACCTTGAGTCAGGCCGCACCCAATCCGTCGTCACCCGCTTCCCGCCGGAGCCGAACGGCTTCCTGCATCTGGGTCATGCCAAGTCGATCTGCCTGAATTTCGGCATTGCCCGAGAGCTCGGCGGCGCGTGTCATTTGCGGTTCGACGACACCAACCCGGTGAAGGAGGAGCAGCTCTTCGCCGACTCCATCCAGAACGACGTCAAATGGCTCGGTTTCGACTGGGGCGAGCACCTTCACTACGCCTCGGATTATTTCGAGCAGCTTTACGCCTGGGCGGAACACCTGATCCAAACCGGCCATGCCTATGTCGATGACACGGCGCCGGAAGCGATGCGCGCCCAGCGTGGCACCCTGACCGAACCCGGCCAGAACAGCCCGTTCCGCTACCGGTCGGTGGAGGAAAACCTCGACTTGTTCCGCCGCATGCGGGCCGGCGAATACCCCAATGGCACGCGCGTGCTGCGCGCCAGGATCGACATGGCCTCGGGCAACATGAACCTGCGCGACCCGGTGCTGTACCGCATCCTGCACGCGCACCATCCGCGCACCGGCGATGCCTGGTGCATTTACCCGACCTACGATTACGCCCACGGCCAGTCCGACGCGATCGAGCACATCACGCACAGCGTCTGCACCCTGGAGTTCGAGGATCACCGGCCGCTGTACGACTGGTTGCTGGACCATCTGCCGGTCCCCTCCCGCCCTCGGCAGTATGAATTCGCGCGGCTGAACGTCAGCTATACAGTGCTATCGAAGCGTCATCTGACGCGTCTGGTGACGGAAAAGCACGTCTCGGGTTGGGATGATCCGCGGATGCCGACCATCGCCGGGATCCGGCGTCGCGGCGTCCCGGCGGTGGCGTTGCGGGAATTCATCGGCCGTGTCGGCGTCGCCCGCGCCTACAGCACGGTCGATGTCGCCATGCTGGACTCCGCGATCCGCGACACGCTGAACCCGGTGGCGCCGCGCCGCATGGCCGTGCTGCGGCCGCTGAAGCTGATCATCGAAAACTACCCGGAAGGCCAGACGGAAACGCTGGAAGCGCGCAACCATCCGGACCATCCCGAGGCCGGCCTGCGCCCGATCACGTTCGGGCGGGAAATCTACGTCGAGCAGGACGACTTCATGGAGAACCCGCCGAAGAAGTTCTACCGGTTGTCTCCCGGCAAGGAAGTGCGCCTGCGCTATGCTTACTTCGTCACCTGCCGGGAGATCGTGAAGGACGACGCAGGGACCGTCATCGCCCTGCGTTGCACCTACGATCCGGCGTCGAAGGGCGGCAATTCTCCGGATGGCCGCAAGGTGCAGGCGACACTGCATTGGGTCGCTGCCGCCGACGCGGTACCGGCCGAGGTGCGGCTGTATTCGCACCTGTTCAACCGGCCCGATCCCGGGGCCGATGGCGATCCGCTGGCAGACCTGAGCACAGACTCGGTGGAGGTTCTGTCCGGCTGTTTGGTGGAACCCGCCTTGCTCGACGCACCGATCGGCGAGGCGGTGCAGTTCGAACGCTCCGGCTACTTCGCGCTGGACCCGGATTCGAAACCAGGACTGCCGGTCTTCAACCGCACGGTTGGCCTGCGCGACACCTGGGCCAAGGTTCAGGCGAAGGCGTAGTCAACATCTGTTCTTCAAAGCCGGACGGTTTGATTCCGCTGACGTCCGGGCCGCGGCAACATAGCGGCGTTGGGTGGACTAATGATGTCCCAGCATATGGCGGCCGATCTCCTGCGGATCGGCCGCCGCGGCTGGCATTTCATGCACAACCGCGGAATCGTGCATCACAATGATCCGATCCGCGAGTTCCAAGATCTCGTCTAAATCCTCCGAGATCAGCAGAACCGCCGTCCCGCTGTTGCGGGCGGCCATGATCCTCGCCCGTGTTTCCGCTACAGCCTTCACGTCCAGCCCAAAGCACGGATTAGCAACGATCAACAACCGGACATCGCCCTCCAGTTCCCGCGCCAGCACACATCGCTGCACATTTCCCCCGGACAACACGCGAATCGGCGCCTGCGGGGAGGGCGTCCGGATGCCATACGCCGCGATCATCGACTGTCCGCGAGCCGCCATGCCGGCGCGGTCGAGCCACCATCGCCAGGATTTCTTCGGACCCGTATCAAAACTCCGCAAATTCAGATTGTCCACCACGGTCATCGGCGGCACGCAGCCGTTACGTAACGGTTCCTCCGGCAGCACCCGGACATCCCGGGCCTGCGATTGCTCACGGGTCGCGAAATAAGGCTCGTTATCCACCATAACGCTGCCCGATACGTATGGCCGTTGCCCGCCCAGGACCTCCACCAGCTCCTTCTGGCCGTTCCCCGACACACCCGCGATACCGACGATTTCATGGGCCCGAACCGTCAGCGAATCGATCGACAATCCTTTGCGTCCGCCGTCGTCGGCCGTACGCAACGCGGTCACTGCAAGCCGAGCCTCAGTGGTTGGCGTGCCTTTTCGTTCGGGGTCCTTGGGGGCATGCGGCTCGCCGATCATCATCGCCGTCAGGTCGGTGGGGCCGAGATCCTTCACCGCGCCGGTGCCAGCCATCCGGCCTCGGCGCAGAACCGTGACGTCATCGACGAACGCCGCGACTTCTTTCAACTTGTGCGTGATGATCACGATCGTCAGCGCGCCGGAATGCGCCAGCCCGCGCACCAAACCCAGCATCTCGGTCGCTTCCTGGGGCGTTAAAACGGATGTCGGCTCGTCCAGCACCAGAAATTTTCGTTCCAGATAAAGTTGTTTGATAATCTCGGTCTTTTGCCGTTCCCCGGCGGCGAGGTTTCCAACCACGGCATTCAGCGGCACCTTGAACGGCATGCGCTGCATGAACTGCGTCAGTCCGTCGATTTCAGTGCGCCAATTGATCACGCCGGGAACATTCCGGCGGGACATCACCAGGTTTTCCGCCACCGTCATCGACGGCACCAGCGTAAAGTGCTGATAGACCATGCCCAGGCCCAACGCGTCGGCATCGGCGGGGCGCGCGATCGTGGCTTCGCGGCCATCGACGACGAAGCTGCCTTCGTCGGCCTGATAATAGCCCAACAGACATTTCACCAACGTCGATTTTCCGGCGCCGTTTTCGCCGAGCAGGCCATGCACGCTGCCCGGCCGGACTTTCAGAGAAACATCGGACAGCGCGTGAAAACCGCCAAAATGCTTGCCGATGCCGATCGCCTCGACGCCAATCGCGTGAGTCATGCCACCCCTGCCAGGAACGTCGCGCTGTCGCTGACAGCGCCGAAAACGCCGCCCTGCATCTTGATCATGTGCAACGCGGCAGCATGGTTCCCGAGGTCGGTGGCACCGCAGCAATCCGCCAGCAGCAGACATTCGAAACCGCGATCGTTAGCGTCGCGCATTGTGGTATGGACGCAGACATCCGTTGTGATCCCGGTCAGGATGATGTTCGTAATCCCCTTGGTGCGCAGGATAAGTTCAAGGTCGGTCGCGTAAAAGCTGCCTTTGCCTGGCTTGTCGATGACAATTTCGCCGGGTAGGGGGGCAAGCTCCGGAATGATCTCCCACCCGGGCTCGCCCCGCGTCAGGATTCGACCACACGGCCCGGGATCGCCGATGCCGGCGCCGATCCGTTGGGAGCGCCAGCGCTTATTGGCCGGGAGGTCGGACAGGTCAGGCCGGTGGCCCTCGCGTGTATGGATGATCGTATAGCCACGCGGACGCAATGCCGACAAAACCGAGCTGATCGGTCCTATGGGCGCGCGGGTCAGCGATAGATCATAACCCATTGTATCGACATACCCACCGACGCCGCAAAAATCGGTCTGCATGTCGATGACAATCAACGCCGTAGTACCGGGCGACAGCGAACCGTCGAACGGCCAGGGATACGGATCGGATGCGATTGTTGCCATGTTCACCGTCCAATCGACAATTGCCCGGGCATACCGCGCAAAGACCGGCCGCCTCGAGCGGTAAGGATCAACACAACCAATGTGACAATATAGGGGGCCGCATAGAACAGGTAGTAGCCCCAGGTGATGCCCACGGTTTGCAACGATGGCCCCAGAGCCCCCGCGGCGCCGAACAGCAACGAGGCATAAATGCAGTTGATCGGGTTCCAGCGCGAGAACACCACCAACGCCACCGCCATCAACCCCTGTCCGGAGGACAGTCCTTCATTCCAGCTTCCGGGATAATACAAGGACAAAAACGCGCCGCCGATGCCAGCCAGCGCACTGCCGCAGGCGGTGGCGAACAACCGGGTGCGGTCGATTGGCAAACCCAGCGCCAGGGCCGCATCCTGACTGTCGCCGACGATGCGGATGCGAAGCCCGACCCGCGTTGCGTTGAAGCACCAATGCAGGGCTACCGCCGCGGCGATCCCCAACAGGAACAGCGGACACACCAACAACGCATTGCGTACCTGGGCATTGTCCGACCAAAACCCGAACGAAATCCCCGGCAATAACGTGGCGCTCGGTTGCACATACGGTTTGCCAAAAAAGAACGCGATTCCGGTCCCGGCCAGCATAATGGCAATGCCCATCGCGACATCGTTAACGCGCGCCAACGAACAGACCCCGCCATGCAGCGCGCCCAGCAGGAAGCCCGCCGCCGCTGCCGCAAGCACGCCCGCCCACGGACTGCCTGTTTCATAGGACGTTGCGTACGCAACCATCGCCCCGAGAACCAGAACGCCCTCATTCCCCAGATTGATGCGCCCCGACTTCTCCGTCAGGCATTCTCCGAGGCTGACAAACAAAAATGGCGTGCTAACCCGCAAACTGCCGGCCAGCATCGCCAACAAAACGGTGCCGATCGAGTGCATCATGAGGCAGATCCCGGCTGGAACCAGCGGAACCGTCCATACAACGTGTCGCTGGCCAGGATCGAAACGAAGATCAGACCTTGCAACACCTGGATCGTCGCATCCGGCAGACCCATCCGTCGTTGCAACAAACCGCCGGCCGCACCAAGGCCGCCCAGCAGGATCGCCATCGGTATAATCGCCAGCGGGTTGAATCTGGCCAGAAACGCGATCAAGATTCCCGTATAGCCAAACCCGGCATTCAATGACGCATTCGCCCGGCCATACTCCGCCGCGACCTGGATCGCTCCGGCCAGACCCGCACAGCCCCCGCCGATCGCGCAAGCCAGCAAAATCAGCTTCGTCACCGGCAACCCCTGCAACTGAGCCGCTCGGATGTTGCCGCCGGTCACGCGGCAGGCAAATCCGACGCTGGTGCGATAAATCAGCACCCAGCACACAACACAGGCAACAATGCCGACCGGCAATCCGGGATGCACATCCAACCAGGGCACGGTGTCCAGCATGTTCGCGTCGCCAATGCCGTAGGTGGACGGCTTGTTCAGGCTGGCCGGATCGCGCAGCAAACCCTCGACGAAATGGTTGAACAGCGCCAGTCCGACATAGGCCAGCACAAGGCTGGCGATAGTTTCATTGACGTTCAGCTTTGCCTTCAACCAACCGCTGATGCCAATCCAGAACGCCCCCATCGCCGATCCGGCAACCGCCATGGCGGCCCAGACCACGATCGGGCTGGTATTGATTAACGGCAGCGCTGCGACGGTGGCGGCAAGCCCACCCAATACGACCGCCGCCTCTCCGCCGATGATCACCAACCCAAGTTGTCCTGGAATGGCAACGCACAACGCGGTCAATAGCAAAGGTGCCGCCCGCTGCACGGTATTCTGCAACGAAAACGAGCTTCCAAAGGCGCCGCGCCAGACCAGATCGAGAAAATCCAGCGGCGACGCATCCAGAAACAACAAAAAGATCGAAAATAGCACCGCCGCGCCGGTCAGAGCCACCAGGGGGGCCAGCACCGCCTCCGCCGAACGCCGGAGGGGATACCAGCGATCGGTCGCAGCGATCAGGGTGTTCATCCGATTGAGCCGACGACCCCTTCCACAAGATAATTACATGATTCAAGCTCGATCGCCGTTTCCGGCAGAAACTTGCCGGCTGCCACGACGACGTTGCCCTTGTTGTCTTTCAGAGGCCCTTTGAAAACCGAGAAGCCGCCCTTCATGATTTCGGCCTTGATGGCAGAAACGTTCTTGCGGCCCGCCTCGGGCAGAGCTGGTCCAAACGCCGACATCTTCACGAAGCCTTCCGCCAAACCGCCACGGGTAAAGTTCGGAATGGGCTTGCCTGCCTGCGCATCGGCGATGAACTGCTTATAGACGGTGATCCAGTTCCACTCGGCGCCGGTCAGATAGCCCTTCGGTGCCAGCTTGGACTGATCGGCGTGGTATCCACAGGTGTAGATGCCACGGCGCTCCGCCGTTTCCATAATGACCTTCGGACCATCGACATGGCAGGTGACGACATCAATGCCCTGGCCGATCAGGCTGTTGGTGGCTTCCGCCTCTTTCACCGGCATCGACCATTCACCGGTGAAAATCACCGACGTCGTAATGGTCGGGTCAACCGACCGCGCCCCAAGCGCAAAACTGTTGACGTTGATCAGGACCTGAGGGATTGGCTTGGCCGCGATGAAACCGATCTTCTTGGTCTTCGTCGCGTGCGCCGCGGCGATCCCGTTCAGATACTGGCACATGCCGATATAGCCGAAATACGAACCCGTATTCATCGGGTGCTTGTCTGCTTGCCACAAGCCGCCGCAGTGGCGGAACTCGACACTCTTATACTTAGCCGCCATTTTCAGCATGTACGGGTCGAAGTAGCCGAAGCTGGTGGGGAACAGCAGGGATGCGCCGTCCAGCTTGATCATGCTCTCCATGGTTTTGGAGACGTCATCGGTTTCGGGAACTTTTTCTTCCTCGACGATCTTCACTCCGGGCACTTTCTTCAGCATCGCTGCTGCTTCGGCATGCGCCTGATTGTAGCCGTAATCGTCTTTCGGTCCGACATAGATAAAGCCGACGACAAGATCTTTCGCCGCCTGCGCTTCGCGTGCGGACAGGCCGACCGCGGCGAGGCCGGCGGCCCCGGCGGTAGTTTGCAACAGGTGGCGTCGTGACAGGGCTGTGGAAACAGGCATGCTTTTCCCCCAATTCGCGAGATGATGTCCGTTGCGCATCAACCGACACGGCGCATCGGATTCGGGTTGGCGATAGCCCGAACCTGGAAATGGTTACGCAAAGGGCATGCCATTTATAAATGCTGCCCATGCAGAGCAAAAGTAACTGCTGCGGATGAGTGGAATGCTCATAAAAACACCACAACGTTAAAATATGGGCGTTAATGGTGTCGCATTATGTCCAACAGGTTACCATGTTCGCGACACAGAAGCGTAGGGATCGCCGGCCGCCTCCGATCCATCCTCATTGAATGGCCGTCGTATCAGCCTGATCGCCGCGAAACTGTTGCGCATTTCCATCACTGTCTCGCAACCGTCATCCAATGGACGTTTCGGTGCTCCGACCCGCTCCCGTGGCACATCGATTGCTGACTATAGGTTTGCGCGACGCAAGGATGCTCGCGTGGTCATCCGCTCGCGGCAGACGGACCCATGGGGCTGAAGGAAAAGGATTACGCTATGCAACTGAGACATTTGATTTTCGCGGCGGCCCTGGCAGCGACTGCCACCCAGGCTCACGCAGACGGATTCACCGATACCTGGATTGGTGTCCGTGACGGCACCACCATCTCTAATCCGGGTGCCGAAAAGGGCGGCCGCGACGTCAACAAAGTTATCACCAACTTCGGCCATTTCGACGCCGGCGCGTATGGTTCAAACTTCGTCAACCTCGACATCCTTTTGTCCAACCCCAACGAACCGGCGGCGAATTCACCCGGTGGTTCAACCGAGTTCTATGCGCTGTACCGCGGCCAGTTCAGCCCGGACAAATTTCTCGGCATGAACACCAATATCGGGCCGTTCAAGGCGATCAACTTCGAAATTGGTGGCGACCTGGAAGGCGAAAACAACGCGTTCGGGGCGGATAAAAAGGCAATCGTCGTCGGTCCGAACTTCCACCTGGATGTGCCGGTCGGCTTCGTCAATGTCGGTGTCCATGCGTACCATGAGTGGAATCACAACGGCATCGTCGGCAAGGATGTCAGCTTCGACACCACCGCCGAATTCGAAATCGTTTGGTTCTTCCCGCTGACGTTCACCAACCTGCCGTTGGACTTCAAGGGCTTCACCAATGTCGTGCTGCCCAAAGGCAAGGACGGATTTGGCGCCCAGACAAAAACCGAAGTTCTCGCCCGCCCGCAAATCGATTTGGATATCGGCGATCTGATGTTCAAAAAGCCGCATACGCTGTATGCGTATTTCCAGGTCGAGCTGTGGGAAAACAAATTCGGCAACGATCATACGAAGGTTTCCGGTTCCGAGGAAGTCTCTCCGGTGCTTGGTATCGAATACCACTTCTGATAGCGTCTGCACGGCGGTCTTCGGATCGCCGTGCATGTCTTACGAGTCAGGAAACCAACGATGATCGATACGCTGCTTGACTGGATCAGCCTGCTGGTCCGTTGGACGCACGTGATCGCGGGGATCGCCTGGATCGGCTCCTCATTCTATTTCATCGCCCTCGACGCTGGCCTACAGCCCAACGCGCGCCTTGATCCGCGCGTCAAAGGCGAGGCATGGCAAGTTCACGGCGGTGGCTTCTACAACATCCAGAAATTCTCCGTCGCGCCGGAATTCATGCCGGAGCACCTGACCTGGTTCAAATGGGAGGCCTACGGCACCTGGATCTTTGGATTCGTGTTGCTGGTGCTGACGTATTACCTCAATCCATCCGTATATCTGATCGATCCGGCGGTGATGAATATCGACGCCGCCGACGCGATACCGGCCTCAATTGCATCGCTGGTCATCGGTTGGTTTCTCTACGACCTGATGTGCCGCTCCTGGTTCGGGCGTACGACGGCGCGTTTGGCGATCTCCGGCTTCATGCTGTTTCTCGTCGCTACGTATGGCTATACACACGTCTTCAGCGGGCGCGGCGCCTTCATCCAGGTGGGCGCCCTGGTTGGCACGATTATGGCCGCCAACGTGCTGGTCGTCATCATTCCAGGACAGCGCAAAGTCGTCGCCGCCCTGCTGGCCGGCAAGCAACCCGACCCCATCCACGGACAGGTCGCCAAGCAGCGCTCGATCCACAACAACTATCTGACGTTGCCCGTCGTGTTCACGATGCTGAGCAACCATTATTCCTTCACCTATTCATCCCCGCGCTGGAGTTGGCTGATCCTGGCGTGCATTTTCATCGCCAGCTTCCTGGTGCGGCATTGGTTCAATACCATGCATGCCGGCGCCAAACCCGACTGGCGCCTGTGGCCAGCCGCCGCCGTGCCGGTGATCTGTGCCATCGGCCTGGGCGTTTTAAGCCAACCGCGGGTGTCGGTTGCTGATGCGGGAGCCGCTCCGGTGACGTTTGCCGACGCCAAACAGATCGTCGATCAACGCTGCCATGTCTGTCACTCGGCCAAACCGCAATTCCCTGGTTTCGCTGAGGCCCCGAAAGGCGTGATGTTCGACACTCCCGCGCAAATCAAACGTCAGGCGCCCCAGATCATGGCGCAGGCGGTCAAGACCCACACGATGCCCCTGGGCAACGTGACCGAGATAACCGACGCGGAACGCGCCCAGCTTGGCAGTTGGATCGTTGCCGGTTCGAAGTTGGATTGACCATGCCCCAGACAAAACTAACCATGGCCGCGTTGAACGCCCTCGACGCGGATCGTTTCACGGAAATCCTCAGCGGCATCTTCGAGCATTCGCCATGGGTCCCGCGCGCCGCCTGTGCGGCGCGTCCGTTCGCAACACTGGACACCTTGCACGCAACGATGGTCGGGGTTGTCGATCATGCCGAACCGGAACAAAAACTGGCCCTTCTCTGTGCGCATCCCGAGTTGGCTCGGCGCGCCACGCTGACGGTGGCATCGGCGGCGGAACAAGGCAGTAAGGGACTGGATCGGCTGGATGCCGACGAAGCCGCGCGGTTCGATGCGCTGAACACGGCGTACCGAAGCCGCTTCGGCTTTCCGTTCATCATCGCCGTGCGCGGCCAGCGCGATCGGGCCGCGATTCTGGCGGCGCTGTCCAGGCGCGTCGCGCATTCGAAAGATCAGGAACTGGCAACGGCCTTGGCCGAGGTGGCTAAAATCGCCCGCTTCCGCCTGGAGGATATGATCAAACCTGATGGTTATCTGACCGTTCATGCGCTCGATACGGCCACCGGTTTGCCGGCCGCCGGCCTGCCCCTGACGCTGTATCGGATCAGCGATGACCAACGCAGCAAGATCGGCATGTGGCAGACGAACGCCGACGGCCGTTGCGATTCGCCGCTTCTGTCGGCAGGTGCCCTGAAAATAGGCACGTATGAAATCATCTTCGATGTCGAGGGATGGCGCGGCGGGGCAGGGGACCCGGGTTTCTACGATCTGATCCCGATTCGATTTCGTATCACCGATCCGGCCAGCCACTACCACATTCCGCTGCTGGTCTCGCCCTACGGTTATACGACGTATCGTGGAAGCTGATCGGTGTGGCCGAACTCAGTTCGGCCACACCGAATACTGTCAATCCGCTTCCTGCCCGAGATGCATTTCCACCGGCAATGGCGAAAACTCGGCGTATTTCGAACACACGAACAGCACCACCGCGACCCCCAGGTAAGACACGGCCACGGCCGGAGAACTGGCGAACATGATCGCCTCGCCATGGATGAAGCCGAAGAAGGTGAACACCATCCCCGCCAGTGCGAAAGCGGCCGCTTTTTCGAATTCCCGGTCGATGATGAATACGGTGATCGCACCCAGGATGATCCCGGCCAGCGTCGCCCCGCCCCCCAACACTTCCAGCCCGTGATACAGCACGCCGACCTGCGCCAGTTTGGCCATGCCGATCTCATGCGCACTGGTCCCGGCGGCGCCCAGCGCGTTGTCGATCTGTGTCTTGCCCCACGCCGCGAGTTGCGGCAGCAGCGCCAGCACGATAGCGGGTGCATGCCGATGCGGCGATTCCTGGAACGCCTGCGAACCGATCAGCATTCCGATATACAGCAGGATCGGCAGGATCGCGACCACCGGGATCAACGCCATCATCACCGCGATGATGCCGAACCACGTTAGTACCAGGACCGATATCCCGGTTACGGCGGAGTATCCCATCCGGCCGCCCATCGCCTTCCAGCCAGGATGGCCGATATAGACCGCGTTGATGAACGGATTGCCCAACAAACACCCGATCAGGCTGATCACGCCGTCGGCGGTCAGCACCCGCGTGGTCGGAAACGAATCCCCGGCGGCGGCGGCGCTTTCGACGTTATCCAAAGCCTCGATCAGATCGTAGATGCCGAACGGGATCGCGGTCACCAAGATCACGCCGAGATATTTGAAGCCGCCGAACACATGCCCGATCGCCGGGATCGGAAACGAAAATCCGAAGTTAGAGACGGAGGCGGCCAATTTCGCCCCCGTCAGCTCGCCGTATCCCAGTCCGAACAGATTGGACAACCAAGCGATCAACGTGCCGGCTGCGATCGCCACCAGACCGCCCGGGACGCCGCCGAAGTATTTCACGCCGCCAAACCAGTTCGCCAAAATCACCGCAAAGCAGACGACGCCGATCACCGGGGTGGAAAACACCTGCGCCGCCGGGCTCATGGAGATGAAGGTGATTGATATGCCGGCCAACGAACCAAGCAAGGCGGCGCGCGGCGTGATCTTGCGAATATAGGGACCGACGAAACCGCCCGCCATCAAGACGAAACTCTGGATGAATACCCAGGTCAGGCCGGCTTCCCAGGCTTGCACCGGATCTTTCGTTGCGATCAGGATCGGCAACATCACCACGAACGTTACGACGAACATGTGTGGCACGCTGATACCCGATGGCAGGGCGCATACGTCGGTCCGGCCGGTTTGTTTTGCCAGCTTCCAGGCCAGGAAAGCGTAGTAACAGGTGCTCAGGCACAGCATTAATCCGAGGGCTGGCAGGATGCGGCCAAACACAAGGTCGTCGGGCATCTTCAGCACAAAACGGAGCAAGCCGGTCAACACCAGCACGTTGACCAGAATATTTGTGCCGAAGCCGAACAACGCGTTCCAGTCGCCGGGAACCCAGAATTTGGGTTTGAAAGCCGTCGCCGCTTCACTCATCGCGTCGCTCCTGTGACTATTGTTTCAGTGCCGCTATCACATCCTTCGAGGCGCCGACCCATCCGAAGATGCCGCCCTGCGCCTTGATCATGTTCAGGCCCATCGCCTGAAATTCGGGAAAATAGGAACCGACACAGTCCTCGGGCACGAGGCAGTCGTAGCCGCGGTCGTTGGCTTCGCGAACCGTGGTGTTGACGCAGACCTCTGTCGTCACACCTGTCACGACAAGCTGAGAAATGCCGCGGTTTTGCAGGATGGCGTGCAGATCGGTGGCGAAGAAGGCACCTTTGCCCGGCTTGTCGATCACCGGCTCGCCAGCCGCGGGATAGAGTTCGGGAATGATGTCATGGCCCGGCTCTCCGCGCACCAGGATGCGCCCCATGGGGCCGGCATCGCCGATGCAGGTGGCACTACGGCCGCGGATCTTCTTGGCCGGCGGCAGATCCGCCAGATCCGGGCGGTGGCCCTCGCGGGTGTGGATGACCATCAGTCCGGCCGCTCGCCAGGCTGCCAGCAGGCGCTGGTTCGGTTCGATCGTGCGGCGCAACTGCGAGACGTCGTTACCCAACATTGCGCCGAAGCCGCCGGGTTCCAGGAAGTCGCGCTGCATGTCGATGATCAACAGCGCCGCCCGAGGCGGATCGAATGAAAAAGCATATGGTTCCGCGGCGATGTCGATCATGGCGCTACCAGGATCAGCAGCGACCCCCGGGCTGTTCGCGGCCGAACCGCGCCTGCACCGGCAAGCAGTGTATCCGCGTCCCGCAGTTCCGGCATCGCATCGACCTCCATGCGCAAACTCGCGTCAAAGACGTGCAACCCACATGCCATCCTGGTCGATTATGAGGCGACAGGCCGTTCGTGGCTCCTGGCACCCGCCGCACCGCCGTGTTTCCAACTTAAGAATGCTCGGATTGTGAGCGGTCGGTATGCAAGCGGTGGGCTATGCGCTGCCGCTGGAAGAGGTGTCTGCGACAAATTTGACTGTTATTCCATCAATACACCAATATTGTATCACGATATGTCTATAAATTGCCCAAATCGATATTTATGCTCGTTTTACGGGCTTTTTGCTGTTCATGTCACATTCGGCGATTGACCCTTGCCCGCCGATTGCCGTTAGCTTCCAAATGGTGAACGTTGAATAAAATGGAGGCAGGCATCGTGACCAATCAGCAGCGGTGGATCGATGTGTCGAAAGCCTCGGCCAATGCGTGACACCATCCATTTCCTTCTTGGCGACCAGAAGCAAGAACTCCGGCAGGTCAGCCCGACCCTCACGGTGCTGGAATACCTGCGCGGAACCGCGGGGCTAAGCGGCACTAAGGAAGGCTGCGCTGAGGGTGACTGCGGCGCCTGCACCGTGGTCCTGAATGACGGCAAGCAACAGCGTGCGGTCAACGCCTGCATCGTCTTCGTCCCGGCGCTGGACGGCAAGCAATTGCTGACCGTGGAACACCTGCGCCAACCGGACACAGCGTTGCATCCCGTGCAACAGGCGATGGTGGATCGGCATGCCTCACAATGCGGCTTCTGTACGCCGGGTTTTGTCATGTCGTTATATGCGCTGCGACAGAGCGACGGCGCTCCGGATCGTGCCGCGGTTAACGAGGCTCTGGCGGGCAATCTCTGTCGTTGCACGGGGTATCGGCCGATCGTCGATGCCGCCCTGGACGCATGCGCCGCGCCACCCGATGACCTCCCCGCCGCGAACCTGGCAATGGATACGTCGAAAACCCTGACGCTGAATCACGCGGGTCAGACCTACATCGCACCGCGCTCCACCGGCGAGCTGGCGGAGACGTTGCTGGCGCATCCTGATGCGGTACTGCTGGCCGGCGGCACCGATGTCGGCCTGTGGGTCACCAAGCAGCACCGGGACCTGCCCTGCATCGTGGCACTCGACGCGGTCACCGATCTGGCGGGCATCGACGAAACCGGCGGCATGATCCACATCGGCGCGGGCGCGACGTACGAAGACACGCTGGACGTCCTTCAGGCGCACTACCCGGACCTCGGTCTGCTCATCCGGCGGATCGGATCGCGGCAGATTCGCAATCGCGGCACGATTGGCGGCAACATCGGTAATGCGTCCCCGATCGGCGACATGCCTCCGGCTCTGATCGCCCTCGGCGCGACACTTGTCCTGCGCCGAGGCACCGAACGCCGACAGATCCCGATCGAGGACTTCTTCACCGGCTATCGCCGCACCGTCCTGGCCGCCGGTGAGTTCATCGAACGCATCGACATCCAGGCCGCCGTCCCCGGCCAAAGCTTCCACTGCTACAAAGTCGCAAAACGGTTCGACCAGGACATCTCCGCCGTCTGTGCCGCCTTTCGAACCACCATCCTGGACGGCACCGTGCGAGACATTCGCATGGGTTTTGGCGGCGTAGCCGCCACCCCGGCGCGCGCCCGCAACGCCGAAGCCGCCTTGCTGGGCAAGCCCTGGACCGAGGCCACCGTGCGATCCGCGATGGCGGCCCTGGAAGCCGATTTCACCCCAATTTCCGACATGCGGGCGAGCGCGGCGTATCGCCGAACCATCGCGGCCAATCTGTTGTTTAAGGTCTTCCTGGAAGCCAGCGCCGACGCACCCCGGACAAGACTGGAGGCTCCGGTATGAACGCCCCGGTCGGCCAAAACGTAGCGCACGACAGCGCCACCAAGCATGTCAGCGGCGAGGCGCTGTATATCGACGATCTGCCCGAACCGGCGAATCTGCTGCACGCCTATATCCGGCTATCCGAACACGCCCACGCCCGCATCACGAAGCTGGACGTGACCGCCGTCATGGCGATGCCAGGCGTGGCCGCCGTCATGACCGCCGCCGATGTGCCCGGTGTCAACGACGTCGGCCCGGCACTGCCCGGCGATCCGATCTTCGCCGACGGGCTGGTGGAGTATTGCGGCCAATCCATCTTCGCAGTCGCCGCCGACAGCATGGCTGGCGCCCGCCGAGCGGCCATGGCAGCGACCATTGAATACGAGGTTCTGCCCGCTATTATCACCATCGACGAAGCGCTGGCCGCGCATAACATCCTGCTGCCCACACAAACCACGTCGCGCGGTGATGCCGCCGCCGCTTTGGCACGCTCACCGCATCGTCTTTCCGGCCGCATCGACGTCGGCGGCCAGGAGCACTTCTACCTCGAAGGCCAGGTCGCCATGGCGATCCCGGGGGAGGACGGCGACATGCTGGTCTATTCCTCGACGCAGCATCCGACCGAGGTCCAGCACCTCGTCGCCAAAGCGTTGAAACTGTCTGACCATTCGGTCGTGACGGAAACCCGCCGCATGGGCGGGGCGTTTGGCGGCAAGGAATCCCAGGCCTCGCTGATCGCCGCCGTCGCGGCCTTGTTGGCGCAGCGCACCAGGCGCCCGGTCAAGCTACGGCTCGACCGCGACGACGACATGGTCCTGACGGGCAAGCGGCACGATTTCCGCATCGACTACGATGTCGGTTTCGACGCCGAAGGCCGCATCCAGGGCATCGAGTTCGAGCTCGCCAGTCGCTGCGGCATGTCGCCCGACTTGTCGAACGCGATCAACGACCGCGCCATGCTCCATTGCGACAATTGTTACTACCTGGAGAATGTGCGGATCGTCTCCCATCGCCTGAAAACGAATACCGTCTCGAACACGGCTTTTCGAGGTTTTGGCGGCCCACAGGGCATGATGGGCATCGAACAGGTCGTCGATGAAATCGCGCGGACTTTGCGCCTCGATCCGTTGACGGTGCGGCAGCGAAACTTCTATGGCACCACCGATCGCAACGTGACGCCGTATCATGCGGTGATCGAGGACAACGTCATCCCCGATCTGGTCAACGTCCTCGCCGAACAGTCGCATTACGCCGAACGGCGGGCGGGCGTCGAAAGTTTCAACGCGGCAAATCCCTGGATCAAGCGCGGCCTTGCGCTGACACCGGTGAAATTCGGCATCTCGTTCAACCTGGTGCAGATGAACCAGGCCGGCGCGCTGGTTCACGTCTATACCGACGGCAGCGTCCAGCTAAACCACGGCGGCACCGAAATGGGGCAGGGGCTGTACATCAAGGTGGCCCAGGTCGTCGCCGCCGAGTTCGGCATTCCCCTCGATCGCGTGAAAATCACCGCCACGACCACGGACAAAGTCCCCAACACCTCGCCCACCGCCGCATCTTCCGGCAGCGACCTGAACGGTATGGCTGCACAGGCGGCGGCGCGCTCCATCAAGCAGCGCATGGCCGGCGTCGCCGCCGTCGAGTTCGGCGTGCCGGTCGAAGCGATCGAATTCGCTGACGGCATGGTACGCGGCGGCGGCAAGGAAATCAGTTTTGGCGCGATGGCTCGGTTGGTTCATCGCTCCCGCGTGCAACTCTCGTCCACCGGCTTCTACAGCACGCCGAAAATTCACTATGACAGCGCCACCCATCGTGGCCGGCCGTTCTATTATTACGCCTATGGTGCCGCGGTTTCGGAAGTCGAGGTCGATACCCTGACCGGCGAATACCGCGTCCGCCGCGTCGATATCGTGCATGATTGCGGCCTGTCGCTGAACCCGGCGATCGACCTCGGGCAGATCGAGGGTGGCTTCATCCAGGGCATGGGCTGGCTGACCACCGAGGAACTGTGGTGGGACGACAAGGGCCGGCTGCGCACTCACGCGCCCTCCACCTACAAAATTCCCGCCTGCGGCGACGTGCCGGCGCAGTTCAACGTCAGCCTGTACGCCGCCGGCCGCAACGTGGAGGACACGATCTACCGGTCCAAAGCTGTCGGGGAACCGCCGCTGATGTTGGGCATCTCGGTCTTCCACGCCCTGAAGGACGCGGTCGCGTCGGTGGGCGACGGCGCGGCGCTGCGGTTCGACTCGCCGGCCACGCCCGAACGCGTGCTGGCCGCGATCGAGGCGTTGCGCGCCCGCGTCGCCGAAGCGCCGGCTAAGGCAGCCGAGTGATGCAACCCTGGCTGGACGCGCTGGCGCAATTGGACCGTGACGGGGAAGCCTGCGTCCTGGTCACGGTGCTGTCCGCGCGTGGCTCCACCCCGCGCGAGGCCGGCTGCAAGATGGTGGTGACGCGAGAGGCCCTGTTCGGCACCATCGGCGGCGGCAATCTGGAATTTCAGTGTATTGCGGAGTCCCGCCGGTTGCTTCTGTTGGCGCCGGAGACCGCACCCGTCACGCGGGATTTTCCACTCGGTCCTGGTCTCGGCCAGTGCTGTGGTGGGCATGTGTCGGTCTTGTTCGAACCCATGCTGCCAACCGGCGGCCACGTCGCGCTGTTCGGTGCCGGCCATGTGGGCCGAGCACTGGTGAAGGTGTTGGGGGAGTTGCCGGGACGGGTGACGTGGATCGACTCGCGGCCCGATGCTTTCCCCGATGCCATGCCCGGCAATGTCCGCCGCCGGCTGACCGAGACGCCCGCCCATTTTGTCGGCTCGCTGCCGTCGGGTTCGTTTGTGCTGGTGATGACGCATGACCACCAGCTTGACTTCGAAATCATCGCCGCGGCGTTGCAACGTGATGATTTCGTAGGCATCGGCCTGATCGGGTCCGCCACCAAACGCGCGCGTTTCGTCAGCCGGTTGACCCGCCTTGGGTTGGAACCGGAGGCGATCGGCCGACTGATCTGTCCGATTGGCCTGCCGGGTATCGACAGCAAACTGCCGGCCGCGATAGCTGTCTCGGTTGCGGCACAAATCCTGCAAATTCAGGGTGGCAGCCAACCCGGCACGCCGACCCTTAAGGAGAGATCATTGGTGCCCGCCATTTCGCAGCCAATTCATTCGCGTGACTCCGCGTGCGCAACCTGCACGCAGGAAGACAAGGAGATGTGCCGGTGACCGACGAAGCCTTCATGCGCCGGGCAATCGGTTTGTCGCTGTCGTCATTGCGTTCACCGGGGGGCGGGCCATTCGGAGCGGTTGTCGTGAAGGACGGCAAACTGGTCGCCGAGGGCTTCAACCAGGTCGCGGCGCACAATGATCCTACCGCGCATGCCGAGGTCGTCGCGATCCGCCGCGCCTGCCAGGCTTTGGAGACATTCGATCTGACCGGGTGTGACATATACACCAGTTGCGAACCCTGTCCGATGTGCCTCAGTGCGATCTACTGGTCACGTATCGGGCGCATTTATTATGCAAACGACCGGGTCGATGCCGCCGAAATCGGGTTTCGTGACGATCTACTCTACCACGAAATCCCGCTGCCGCTCGATCAGCGCGCGGTTCCCTCGGTGCGTCTGCTCGCTAACGAGGGGAAGGTGGCGTTCGACGAGTGGGCGGTGAAACCCGATAAGACGCTGTATTGAGTCTGAGCGAACAAGGGGGACGCGACGCCAATGAAAGATGAGGACTATCTCCGCCTGACGCTCGATATCGCCAGGCAGGCGCGCGCGGCTGGCAATCATCCGTTTGGTGCGATCCTGGTGGGGCCGGATGGGGCGGTGCTGATGCAGGCCGGTAACGCGCATGGCGATGCCGGTGATCGCACAGGGCATGCGGAGCGGGTGCTGATGACGCAGGCCAGTCTGGCTTATACGGCCGATTTCATGGCCGGTTGCACGATGTATGCGAGCGCGGAGCCCTGCGCGATGTGTGCTGGCTCCGCGTACTGGGCCGGCGTCGGACGTGTCGTTTACGGGCTGTCGGAGCGCGATCTCGGGCTGCTGATCGGCCCGCATCCCGAGAATCTGACCATGGACCTGCCGTGCCGGATCGTTTTCGGCGCCGGGCAACGCGCGGTCGAGGTGGTCGGGCCGCTGCTGGAGGACGAATCGCGGGCGGTGCACGACGGATTTTGGAAATGAACCTCGTCCGTTCGATGGCGCACGATTTGCATGAGGCTTTGTCACTTGATGGTGAGAGGAGTGGGAAGGTGGGGGCGCAGTCAACGCGGAAACGGGGACGCCTCCCGGGGGTAGAAAAAACGGTTTCGTCACAGTCGCTATCCAGTACACGGAGTTCAACATGCTAAGACGTCATTTCACCCGGCTGATCGGTGCCGGAGCGGTCGCTTCCGCCGCACCAGGCCTTATCGGGTCCGCGCAGGCGGCCGATCCCCTGAAGGTCGGCTTCATCTACCTCGGCCCGGTCGGCGATTTCGGCTGGACCTATCAACACGACATCGCCCGTCAGGCGGCGGTCAAGCATTTCGGCGATAAGATCAAGACCACTTTTGTCGAGAACGTCGCGGAAGGCCCGGATTCGGAAAAAGTGCTGAACGACCTCGCCAATCAGGGGCACAAGCTGATTTTCTCCACCTCGTTCGGCTACATGAACTACGTGCTGAATTCGGCGAAGAAACATCCAGGCGTGTTTTACGAACATGCGACCGGCTACAAGCGCGCCGCCAACGTCTCCACCTACAATATCCGCTTCTATCAGGCTCGGTATGTGCAAGGCGTGATCGCCGGCAAGCTGAGCAAGGCGGGCCTGGCCGGTTATGTCGGCTCGATGGCCGTTCCCGAAGTCGTGCAGGGCATCAATGCCTTCATGTTGGGTATGCAGTCGGTCAATCCGAAGGCGCGTTTGAAGATGGTGCTGATTAACTCCTGGTATGATCCGCCGAAGGAAGGCGATGCCGCCAAGGCGCTGATCGATCAGGGCTGCGACATCATCACGCAGCACACGGATTCCCCGGCGCCGTTGCAGGCCGCTGCCGCCCGTGGCGTCAAGGCGTTCGGTCAGTCCACCGACATGTCGAAGTTCGCCGCCAACACGCAGTTGTCCGCGAGCACGGACGTTTGGGCCCCGTATTACATCAAGCGCATCCAGGATGTGCTGGCGGGAACCTGGACCAGTGGCGACATCTGGGGCGGTTTCGACACCGGGATGCTGGAGATGTCGCCGTTCACCAACATGCCGGACGACGTCGCGGCGTTGGGTACCGCCACCATCGCGGACATCAAGTCCGGCAAGAACAAGGTCTTCACCGGCCCGATCCTGGATCAGAGCGGTGCGGTGAAGGTCGCGGCCGGCGTATCAATGGATGATGGCGCTTTGTCCGGCATGCAGTGGCTTGTCCAGGGCGTGGACGGCAAACTGAGCTAGCCTGGATTGCGAGGAGCGAAGCGGCGCGGCACTCTCCCGGACGGTGGCACCTACGGGCGAGTGTCACGCCGCCGCACTCCTCGCCGCTTTTCCCCGTCATGGCCCGGCTTGTCCGGGCCACCCGGGCCTCGACGGTGCCCTGCCAGGTGGCCCGGACAAGCCTGGCCATGACGATGGAAAGTGAAAGTCGTTTTTAACACAGGCTGGATATAAAGCCGATTGACGCGGATTATGCTCCAACCCCCGGCAGCGAGCTCGCAATGACCGATTCCCAAGCTTCCGGCCCGCTGCTGACGATGACCGGAATGACCAAGCAGTATCCGGGTTGCCTGGCGAACGACCACGTTGCGCTCACAGTCGAGCGTAACCAGATCCACGCTCTGCTGGGTGAGAACGGAGCCGGCAAAAGCACGCTGGTCAAAATGATCTACGGCGTGGTCAAGCCCGACGCGGGCGAAGTCATCTGGGACGGTCAACCGGTCACCATCCAGAACCCCGGCCATGCGCAGCGCCTCGGCGTCGGCATGGTGTTCCAGCATTTTTCGCTGTTCGAGGCCCTGACGGTGACGGAAAACATCGCCCTCGGACTGGCCAGCGCCAGGGAGCGGTTCAATCTGCGGGAGCGCATCGTCCGGATCTCGAACGAATACGGACTGCCTTTGGACCCGGATCGTGTCGTGCACGATCTGTCGGTGGGCGAACGCCAGCGCATCGAAATCGTGCGCTGCCTGCTGCAAAACCCGAAACTGCTGATCATGGACGAGCCGACCTCGGTGTTGACACCCAGCGAGGTGCAGAAGCTGTTCGTGACGCTGCGGCGTTTGGCGACCGAGGGATGTTCCATCCTCTACATCAGCCACAAGCTGGAAGAAGTCCGCGCGCTGTGTTCCGCCGCCACGATCATGCGGCTGGGACGCAACGTCGCGGAATGCAAGCCGGCGGAGAAAACCGTCAAGGAATTGGCGGAGATCATGATCAACATGGATCTGAATGCCCCGACCCCGCGGCCGCATGTGGCGAGCACCGCGGCACCGCGTCTGGTGCTGGACCGGCTGACCATCCGCTCGCCGCATCTGTTCGGGACCGATTTGAAAGATATCTCGCTGTCGATCGCGGGCGGCGAGATCCTGGGGATCGCCGGAATCGCCGGCAATGGTCAGAGCGAATTGATGGACGCCCTGTCCGGCGAGGTGCCGGCGGGCAAACCCGAAAGCGTGATGATCGACGGGATCGCGGCTGGGCACATGGGGCCGCGGGAGCGCCGCCAGATCCGCGGCTGTTTCGTGCCGGAAGAACGGAACGGACACGGCGCCGTCACCACCATGACGCTGGCTGAGAACGCGTTCCTGTCAGGCTTCATGCGCGGCGCCCTGGTGCGTTTTGGCGTCATCGACACCAAACGCACGTTCGCGTTCGCCGCCGATATCATCAAGCGGTTTGATGTCCGCACCACCGGTCCGAACGCGGAAGCGCGATCACTGTCCGGCGGCAATCTGCAAAAATTCCTGGTCGGCCGCGAAGTCCTGCAGGATCCCAGCGTGCTGGTGATCAATCAGCCGACCTGGGGCGTGGATGCCGGCGCGGCGCTGGCGATTCACGAAGCGATCATGGCGCTCGCCGCCTCGGGCGCCGCCGTGCTGATTATCTCGCAGGATCTGGACGAGATCTTTGTGTTGGCGGATCGAATAGCGGTGATAGCCGGCGGCCATGTCTCCGAACCGGTCCCAACGCGAGAGGCAACGGTCGAATCGATCGGGCGTCTGATGGGTGGCTCGTCCTCGGCCGACCCGAAGGAGATGGCTGTTGCTTAAGGTTTGGCAAGATATCGCGGGACCGTCATGGTGCGCGCAGGCGTACCATCCACGTCTTCATAGGACCGGCAAAGACATGGATGGTGCGCCTTCGCGCACCATGACGAGAGGCGGTAGCTCGTTTCATTCAATGCCTCGCGGGACTACGTCCGCCATGACGCTCATCGCTATCCTCGAAGCAACAACAGGGCGCACCCATGCTTAAAATCGAGGCGCGCGGTTACGAATCGAAATTCTGGCGCTACGCGTCGCCGGTTCTGGCGCTGCTGTTGACGGGTGCCACCTCCGGCCTGATTTTCGCCGGTATGGGCCGTCCGGCCGGCCTGACAGTCTATACCTTCCTGATCGCGCCCTTACTGCAACAGGACGGGTTCGAGGCGCTGGTGGTGAAAGCCGCCCCGTTGATCATGATGGGCGTCGGGCTGTCGTTGGCGTATCGAGCCAACGTTTGGAACATCGGCACCGACGGACAGTTCATCCTGGGGGCTATCTGCGGCGGCGGCGTCGCGCTGGCGTTCCCCGACGCACCTGGTTGGGCGGTCTTTCCGGCCATCGTTATCGCCGGAGTCCTCGGCGGCATGCTCAGCGGTGGTCTGGTGGCCTGGCTGCGCATCAAGTTTAACGCCAACGAAATTCTGACCAGCCTGATGTTTGCCTATATCACCCAGTATCTACTGGTATATCTCGTGACCGGCCCCTGGCGAGACCCGCAGGGCTTCGGCTTCCCGCAGACCGCTCTGTTCTCGGACGACGCGTTGGCACCCCGGCTGATCGAGGACACCAACGTTCATATTGGCATTCTTCTGGCACCGCTGATTGCCGTTGCCTTATGGTTCATGCTCGAAAAATCCCTGCTCGGCTTCCAGTTCCGGGTACTCGGTCAGGCCACCCGAGCGGCGCGGTTTGCCGGCTTCAAGGAGAACCGGCTGGTCTGGGTGGCGATGCTGATCAGCGGCGGTCTGGCCGGTCTGGCCGGGGTGCTCGAAGCGACCGGCACGTTGGGACAACTCACCACCAACCTGTCTCCCGGGTACGGTTTCACCGCGATCATCGTTGCGTTTCTCGGCCGTCTCAATCCGTTGGGCGTTATTCCGGCCGGGCTGTTGTTGGCGCTGACCTATCTCGGCGGTGACGCGGCGCAGATCAGCCTTGGCCTGCCGAACGCCGTGACCGGTATCTTTCAGGGCATCCTGCTGTTCTACCTGCTGGGGTGCGATATTTTGCTGCTGAACCGGTTTAAATGGGTGTCCACCCAAGCGAAGGCTGCAAGATGACCGCATTGTTGATCGCGTTTCTCGTCAGCACCATCGCTGCGTCCACGCCTTTGTTGCTGGCGGCGACCGGAGAACTCGTGGTGGAGAAAGTCGGCGTCCTGAACCTGGGCGTCGAGGGCATGATGCTGGCCGGCGCCATCGCCGGCTTTGCCACCGCCAACGTAACGGAAAACACGGCCCTCGGCGTCCTGGCGGCTCTGATCGCCGGCATCGCGTTGGCATTGCTGTTCGCGGTGATCTCTTTGACGCTACAGGCGAACCAGACGGCCACCGGCCTGGCCCTGACGATTTTCGGCCGAGGGTTCAGCGCGTTGGTCGGTGCCGGCTATGTCGGCATCCCGGCGCCGACGCTGCCGAAAATCCATATCCCTGTGCTGTCGGATATCCCGGTAATCGGGCCGGTGATCTTCGGCCACGATATTCTGGTCTATCTGTCGCTGGCCATCCTCGCGGCCGTTGCGTGGTGCATCCGATCGACCCATGTCGGGCTGGTCCTGCGGGCAGTCGGTGACTCGCACGAGGCCGCGCACGCGCTGGGCTACAAGGTGATCCCGATCCGTTACGCGGCGGTTGCGTTCGGCGGCGCGTTGGCCGGATTGGCGGGCGCCTATATGTCGCTGGCCTACACGCCGTTGTGGGCACAGGACATGACGGCCGGCCGCGGTTGGGTCGCGGTCGCGCTGGTGACATTCTCCGCTTGGAGACCGTTCTGGTTGCTGATCGGAGCCTGGTTCTTCGGCGCGCTGATGTATCTGTCCCTGTATGTGCAAGCGCTGGGCGTGGCCGTTCCGTCGGCATTGCTGTCGGCGTTGCCATACATCGGCACGGTCGTTGTACTGGTCATGATCTCTCGTGACGCACGGCGCATAAGACTGCACCGTCCGGCCATGCTGGGCCGGCCCTTCCAGGCACGCGTCTGATGGCAGTCTGGATCAAGGACCCGCTGGGTATCCTGGCCGAGGGCGCGGAACGTGGGGTCGTGGTCAGTGGCGGCCGTATCGTCGAACTCGTTGCGCGTGGCGCCGAACCGCTCACGCAGGGCGCGGCAGTATTCGATGCCGGACGCCACACCGTGTTGCCCGGCCTGATCAACACGCATCATCATTTCTATCAGACACTGACCCGAGCGACGCCGGCGGCACTCGACCGAACGTTGTTTCCCTGGTTGGAGGCCCTGTATCCGATCTGGGCTCGGCTGACTCCGGAAAGCCTGGACGCGGCGGTGACGGTTGCGATGGCCGAATTGCTGCTGTCAGGCTGCACCACCACCACCGACCATCATTACGTTTTCCCCGCCGGATTGGAAAACGCCATCGACACTGAGATCGCGGTCGCGCAACGACTGGGCATGCGCGTCGTCCTGACCCGCGGTTCAATGAATCGCTCGAAGCGTGACGGCGGTCTGCCGCCGGACAGCGTCGTGCAAGATGAGGACACGATCCTTGCCGACAGTGAGCGGCTGATCGCCCGCTATCATGACGCTTCGCCCGACGCGATGGTGCAGATCGCGCTGGCACCCTGCTCGCCGTTTTCGGTCACGACCTCGCTGATGAAAGCCACCGCCGCGCTGGCGGAACGAACCGGGGTGCGTCTGCACACCCATCTGGCGGAAACCGCCGACGAAGAGGCCTTCTGTGTGGCCACGCTGGGCTGCCGTCCGCTGGATTACCTCGAACAATGCGGCTGGCTGAACAACCGCACCTGGCTGGCGCACGGCATCCACTTCGACCGGAACGAAATTACCCGGCTGGCGAGCGCCGGCACCTCCGTGACACATTGCCCATGCAGCAACCAGATCCTCGGGTCCGGCAATTGCCTCGTCTGCGAGATGGAGCAAGCGGGGATGTCGGTCGGTCTCGGTGTCGATGGGTCGGCATCGAACAGTTCATCAAATATGATCCAGGAAGTCCGCGCGGCTTTCCTGTTACAGCGCGGCCGCTACGGGGTAGAAAAAATCAGCCATCGCGATGCGTTACGCTGGGCCACCGAGGGCTCCGCCGCCTGCATCGGGCGGCCGGAACTTGGCCGCATCGCTGTTGGTCAGCAGGCGGATCTCGCGCTGTTTGCGATGGACGAATTGCGTTTCTCCGGTGCGCTGGACCCGGTCGCCGCGGTGATCGTTTGCGGCGCGCATCGTGCGGATCGGGTGATGGTCAACGGACGCTGGGTCGTCGAGGACGGTGCCATCCCGGGCCTGGATCTGCCGGCGTTAGTGCGACGGCACACGTCGGCCGCCAGGGCGTTACATGGCGTCTAACCGTCTATAACGCTCACATGCGCGGCGACGACGCGCCAGCCTTCCGGCATCCGCACCCAGGTCTGCATCTGGCGTCCGACTTTGCCGGGCAGGCTGTCCCGGTAGAACAACGTCGCGGCAATGGCGGTATCATGCCCATAGGCTGTGATCTGCGTCCGACCGAGTGTCCGCGCCAAACCCACCGGGGAGCGCCCCGCGCGAAACGCCGCGATTTCGTCTGGCCCGTACAGGTTCTCGCCAATCCCGTAGCGGATCGTGTGCGGCCCGTCCCAGAACAATTCATCGAGCACCGCGACATCGTTACCGATCAGCGCCGTTTCATATCGATCGAATGCCGCGGTTACTTCGGCGACAACGCCGGGAAGATTGATGTGCATCGTCACTCCTGATTCGGCGGGCGCTGGGCCGTCGCGATACCGGTTGATTCCAGATGGCGTGCAATCCGCAGCGCGATATCCTCCCGCCAGGGCGGAGCGATAATCTGCACCGCGATTGGCATGGGACCGTTGACTGGAACCGCCACCACCGGCAGGCCGATGAACGAGATCGGCTGGGTGAAAATCCCCATATTCGCCCGCACCGGCAACTCGACCCCATCCAGCTCAAAAGTCTTCTGCCCAATCAGCGGCGCCGAGCAAGGCGTGGCGGGCGCAATGATCGCATCGACTCCCTCGAACAGGCGCAGCACCGCATCGCGATACCAGCGGCGGAATTTTTGAGCCTGCACCATCATCACGGCGGGAATCATGGCCCCGGCGATCAGACGGTCGCGCACGTCGGGATCGAAATCCGCTGGTCGGGTGCGCTGGCGACCCAAATGTAGCGCCGCGCCCTCGGCGGTGGTAATCAAATACGCAGCCGCGCGCGCTCGGGCGACCTCCGGTAGCTCAATGTCTCGGTCGATGTTCAACGCCGCGGCGATGCGATCCACCGCATGCGTGGCCTCGGGCATCTGATTGGCGCGAAAGTAACCACCTGCCCTGGCGATACGCAGTCCAGACAGCCCCTTATCCAATAGTAGCGCCACCGGGTCAGCCGGACGGTCGGCGCAACCGGGATCGCCATGGTCGGGTCCCTGCATGGCATCGTACGCCAGGGCCAAATCTCCAACAGACCGAGCCAGTGGGCCGAGATGATCCAGGCTGGACACGAACGGAAAACTACCCGTGCGCGGCAAACGTCCGAAAGTCGGCTTTAGTCCGAACAAGCCGCACAGCGACGCCGGCACTCGGATCGAGCCATTGGTATCCGAACCAAGCGCCAATGGAACCAGGCCGCCCGCGACGGCTCCGCCGGAGCCACCCGAGGAGCCGCCGGTCATGCGCGTCGTGTCGTGCGGGTTGCGCGACGGACCGTCGTGCCGGTTCTCGCCGGTGAAGTCGTAGGCGTACTCACCCATGTTCAGGGCGCCGACGAGGATGGCGCCTGCGCGCTCCAGCCGCTCGATCAATACGGAATCGCGTTCGGCGGGTTTCCGTTCGCGGTTGATCGCACTACCGGCTTTGGTCGGCAGCCCGGCAACATCGAACAGGTTCTTGACCGCGAACGGCACTCCGGCCAACGGGCCGGAGACTTGCCCGGCATCGACCGCATCGGCGCGGGCCAATGCCCTGGCGGCGGTCACATCGGTGAATGCATTCAGTAAGCCGTCACGCTCGGCGATCCGGCTGAGCGTGGCCTCCACCACCGCCCGTGCGGTTATTGTTCCGTTGGCCACCGAGGCGGCGATAGCGGCGGCGCTTTGCCATTGCAGGTCGGTCATGCTCAGGCCGTGAACACAGGTGCGGGTTCGGCATCGTCGGGTAGTGGAAAGTCCATCACCAAGGCCCCCATGCGAAGACTGACCGTCAGATTTGCGCGAACCGGGTCCCGCCACGCTGGCTGTATGGTCAGACCGAGCAGCGCGGCGGATGCGTCGATGAAGGCGTCCAGAGTAACGTCGGTCATGCGGTTGTCTCCTGATCTCGGGCGCTCAACCACGCGCGCCAGCCACCATACATGGTGATGTCGCGCGCTGCCTCCAGCCCGTGCGTTTCGGCGAGGAACCCGAGGCAAGGCCCATCTTCCAGTGCAACCTGACCAAAGCCAAGCGGCGGCGGGACCATCGCCAGCAAGGCGCCGATTGCTGAAGTGGGCAAGGCCCAAACTTCGCCCGCGATGGACGCTCCGGATGCCACGCGTGCCATGCCCGGACGATTGCCCAGAGCGTGCAGGCGGTAACAGGGTTCGGTTTGCGCGACACGCAGAAAACGTCCGCCGAGGGAGGTGATCTGGGTGTTGAGCGGCAGGCCCGACATGTGGGCGCCAATGCAGAACAGCGCTGTCTCATCCACAGCTAACGGATCGATCGACGCTGGTGGTCCAAGGTTGGGGGAGAAACTGCGATGGATGTGATCGGCGATGGCCGCCAGCCGGCCCTCCGACCAGGCGGGACCAATCACCGTGACCCCGACCGGCATCCCATCCGGCCCAAACCCGGCCGGCACGGCGATGGCCGCGAGATCGCACAGATTGACGAAATTGGTGAACGTCCCCAGCCGGGAATTGGGTCCGATGGGATCGGCCTCCAACGCCGCCAGCGTCGGGCAAAACGGCGCCGTCGGCACCAGCAAGGCATCGCATCGCGCGAACAGGTCCGAGGCGATCCGGCGAGCCTGCGCCAGTTGGTGAAACGCATCGAATGCATCGACGGTTTTGCGTGTCAGTCCGGCCTCGACGATGGCGCGTGTAACCGGATGCATGATCTCCGGCCGAGCGGTTACGACTTCGCGCAGCGCGGATGTGCGTTCGGCGACCCACGGGCCATCGTAGAGCAACCGGGCGATCGTCAGGAATGGGGTGAGATCGACCGTTTCGGTCGTGAACAGCGCGCTGGCCTGTTGATACACATGCGTGACGTGATCGTCGCACAGCGAACCGACCTCAGCCACGGCGATCCTGGCGGCATCTGGCAGGCTGCCCCGGCGCAGCGCGGATGACGGCATCCGGCGTGAATAGGGATCGGCCGGGTTGTAGGCGGCGATCACGCGTTGGACCGCCAGCGCGGTATCGACGGAGCGGGCAAAAACCGAGATTGTATCGATCGAACGGCAGGCGGGCACCATACCGGTCGCCGGCACGCTGCCGATCGTCGGCTTCAATCCGACAATATTGCCGAATGCTGCCGGCACCCTGCCGGAACCCGCCGTGTCGGTCCCAAGCGCGAAATCCACGATTCCGGCCGCGACCGCCACCGCCGAACCGGACGACGACCCGCCTGGCACGTAAGCAGCGTTGAACACGTTGCGTGGCACGCCGTATGGACTGCGAACCCCCACCAGGCCGGTGGCGAACTGGTCAAGGTTCACCTTGCCAAGCACCAACGCACCCGCATCGATCAGACTTTGGACCGCCGGTGCTGACGCTGAGGGCAAATAGCTAAATTCCGGGCAGCCCGCTGTCGTAGGCAAACCCGCAACATCGATATTGTCCTTGATGACACAGGTCAGGCCCCACAGCTTCCTTCCCCGCGGGCCTTGTTCCTCCAAGACCTGCGCCAGGGCGAGAATATCGTCATCGGATCGGCGCGTGATCCAGATCGCCGGGTCCGCCGTGGTTCGATCAGCGGCAAGGGCCGACTTGGCGGCGGCAAGCGGGCCACGGGTTACGGTTTGCAAGGCGTCCTGGCTCACTGGCATGCGTCCTCAGGCATGCAAGTGCGATGCCATAACGAAGCGTTCGCGGTGAGCCGCGCGATTGAATGCCCTGCATTCGACGGGTGCGACCGACACCGATTTGACCGCCATCGGAAAATATGTGGAGTAACGCCCACTTCGGGACGATCAAAACGCACAAGGAAACGCACCATGAATAAACCCCGCATTGGCTATGTCGGACTCGGCGTTATGGGTGGCGCGCTCGCCAAACGCCTGCTGCGTGAGCACACCCTGACCGTGTTCGATCTGTCGCCGGAACGCTGTGCCGAGTTCGCCGCCCTGGGCGCGACGGTGGCGGGTTCGCCGGCTGAGGTTGGGGCGGCGTCCGACATCGTGCTGACCTGCCTGCCGACCTCGGCGCAGGTGCGGGACGTGATTTTCGGCGACAACCACGGCTTGATCCGGGGTCTGCAACCCGGCGGCATTATCGTCGATCAGACCTCCGGCGCGACCGCCGCGACGCGCGCCATGGCGGCGGAGCTGGAAGGAACCGGAATTGAACTGATCGACGGTCCGGTCAGCGGTGGGCCGCAGGGCGCCGATGCCGGCACGATCGCGATTATGGTCGGCGGCACCCCGGAACAATACGCCCGCGTCGCACCGGTTTTGACGGTCATCAGCCCCAACATCGCGCATGTCGGGCCGCTGGGTGCCGGGCATACGCTGAAGGCGGTGAACAACATGATGTCCGCCGCCAATCGCCTGCTGGCGTTCGAGGCGGTCAGCATCGCCGCCGCCAACGGGCTGGATCCCGCCATCGTGGTGGACATGATCAACAAATCCTCCGGCCGCAACAGCGCCACCCTGGCGGTGTTCCCAAACAACATCTTCGCCGATAACTTCGAGGCCCGGTTCAGCATGGCGTTGATGGAAAAAGACGTGGCGCTGGCCGCGGAATTGGCCGGTCATGGGTTCGAGCATCTGACGCTGACGCCGTTAATTTTGCGCAACTACCGCATGGGCATCGAACGATTTGGCCGTAATGGCGATATTCACGAAATGCTGCGGTTTTATGAAGAGGCCGCCGGAGCGAAGATCGCGAAGAAATCGGCTTCGACCGGGTAACTGGCGGAAGGGTGGACTCCCGGGCTTTTTCGCCGCTTGACTACGCGACGGACAACACCGGGAGGAACACAATGACCCTAACCAATCAGGTCGCGCTGGTGACCGGCGCGGGCAACGGTATCGGCAGGGCAACCGCCCTCGCACTGGCCGCGGCAGGCGCGCACGTCATTGCCGCCGACATCGCCGGTCAGCAAGCTGAGGCTACCGCCGAGACCATCCGATCCTCGCAACGCCGGGCTTTGGCGGTGCAGGCAGACGTTGGCGACCTGGCTGACATCGACCGCATGGTGCGCCAGGCTTTGGAAACCTTCGGCCAGATCGACATCCTGGTGAACAACGCCGGTGTCACCCGCCGCGCCGACATCATGGACGTTACGGAGCAAGACTGGGACCGCATCCACCGCGTCAACGCCAAAGGCGTGTTCTTCTGCCTGCAACGCGTCGCTCGGGAGATGATCCTTCAGCGCAACGGCCGCATCATCAACATCGCCTCGATCGCCGGCAAGGGCTACGTCGGTGCTTCCAACGTCGCCTATGCCGCCAGCAAAGGCGCGGTCATTGGCATGACGAAACTGGCGGCCCTTCAGTTGGCAAAGCATAACATCAACGTCAACTCTGTTTGCCCAGGTGTTACCCGCACGGCCCTGTCCGATGCAAACCTACAGGTGCGCGCGCAACAGGACGGTGTCACCCTGGCAGAAATGGAACGCCGCCGAGCGGATCTGATACCGCTGAAGCGGGCCAACGATCCGGAGGATATCGCCGCCATGGTCGTCTTCCTGGCATCAGCCGGTGCCCGGAATATCACCGGCCAGTCGTTCAACGTGGATGGCGGTCTGATCCTGGATTAGTTCGCCTCTGGCCGAACGGCCGAAGATTGGTCAGGGTGCTTGCAGGAGACAGCGCCCATGACACAAGACCAACCTGAAATCGTCGCCGCCGCCATACGGCTGGCCCCCGCCGTGCGTGCCGCCCGCGATCTGGCGGAACAGATGCGCCAGACGCCGCCTGATCTCGCCGCCGAGATCACCCGGGCGGGCATTTACCAAATGTACCTTCCCCGCTCGATGGGCGGTCCGGAAACCCCGCCGTTGACCGCGTTCCGCGTGGTGGAGGAACTCTCGAAAGCCGATGGATCGGTCGGCTGGTGCGCGATGATCGCCACCGCCCTGTCGCTGAACGCGGGGCGCTTGCCTGTCGAAGTCGGCCGAGAACTCGCCGGCTCACCGGCCGACTATCGCGGTGCCGGATCGGCCAGGGCCGGCGGCCGCGCGCACGCAACGCCGGGCGGCTATCGCGTCAAAGGACGCTGGAACTTCGCCAGCGGTATCCAGAACGCAAACTGGCTATACGCCACCTGCATCATGATGGACGGCGACACGCCCCGCGTGACAGCGTCCGGCACGCCGGTCCTGCGGGCGATGTGGGTGCCGCGTGAGTCCGTCACGATCGTGGACACTTGGTCGGTCATGGGCATGCGCGGCACCGGCAGCCAGGATTTCACCGTCGATGACGTCTTCGTGCCGGAAGCCCATAGTTGCCTGTCGGACGACCCGCCGTGCGAGACCGGCCCGTTGTATCATCCGCGCGGCTGGTACGTGGCGCTGTGGACCCCCTCGGCGGCGAATGCCCTGGGCATCGCACGCGGGGCAATAGACAGCCTGACGGAGATCGCCGCCACCGAAGCCTCCACCATGTCCGCCAATCTGTTACGCGACCGTTCGATGGTGCAGACGCGCATCGGCGAGGCAGCCGCCATCGTCAACGCCGCTCGCGCCTATGTTTTCGATGCCGTGGGGCGGCTGTGGGGCGTCTTGAGCGCGGGCCAAACGCCCTCGGACCAGCAGGTCGCGCAAGCCCGGCTGTCGCTGGTGCATGCGATGCACGAATCCGTCCGGGCGGTGGACAAAGTGTTTCACGCCGCCGGCACCAACGCGATCTACACGCGCCTGCCGCTGGAGCGTGCGTTCCGGGATGTCCACGTCGCCGTCCAACACGGCGCTGCGTTGCCGAGCTACTTCGAGTCGGCGGGAAAAGTGTTGCTGGGACTGCGGCCGGGCGATCCCGGCTGGTGATCCCGATGGCGGCATAGGTGTAATGTCTGCAAGGTGCCGCGGCTCACCAGCAAATAACAGCCTCAAGCCGCCATCGCACATCGCGATGGCGGGTCGGTCACATAGCGTCGCACCCACCCGTTCCCGGGAGGATCACCTCGCGACCCGAACGATGACGCCGGAAACCTCAGCCCGGGAATTGCCGGGCGCGGGTGATGGCTTCATCGAACGCCGACAGGACCTGCCGGTGACTGGAGTTATCGTTCATGCTCTCGATATCGTTGAACCCGCGGCTCATCGCCACCGACAGCAGGATCGTGTTGGCCCCGGTCTGTGGGCCGTGCAGGTTCATCAGCCGGGCGGCGCCGCGCAGGGCGCCGACCGCACACCGGCGTCCGTCCCGGGTTTCATACCGCCGTTGCACCCAGTCCTTGCGGTCCTCGATCAGCGCTCGGCCGACCGTCAGAACCTGTAGCGTCAGTGCATCGGGCTGGTTGGCCGGTACAGGCTGGAACGCCTCCAGCGGCAGGGCTTTCGCCACGGGAGGCTGTCCCAGGGCGAACTGAGTCAATCGTGTCCAAAGTGACGGTTTAGCAGGCGTCGCGGTGGTGCTGAGATAACCAAGTCCATCGAACGGCATCGGTGCCTCCCGTGGTTGAGGGTGCTGTAGGTTAAATCACGGTTTTGCCCCGAATGTTCAGGGTACAAGGCAAGTTGACCGGTGTTCGTGACGGGGGCGCGTCTGTGACTTGATCGAACCGGTTTTTCCAGTTCCAGTAAAGCGCGATCTAAACGATCGGCAACCGCACGATAAACCGGGCACCGAGCACGCGACCGTTGGCGTCGCGGCGATTTTCCGCTGATATCTGGCCCTGGAGTGCCTCGACGATTTGGCGGCTGATGGACAGGCCGAGGCCGGAGTGCTGTCCGAAGCTCTCGCCTGAGGGCCGTTCGGAGTAGAATCGGTCGAAAATGTGCTCCAGGTTGGCGTCCGGAATGCCGGGACCGTCGTCCTCCACGCTCAGCTCGGCGATCCCACCGGCATCCCGGACCCGCGCAACGATACGGCCGCGCGGCGGGCTGAATGAATGCGCATTGCCGATCAGGTTGCGCAGCACCTGGACCAAGCGGTCCTCGACCGCCCAGACTGACAGCCCGTTGGGCGGCGCGATGACCTCCAACGCGGGGTCTTCGTCGCTTTTGCGGGTGGCCTCGTCCAGTTCCTGCAACGTGCGCAGGATGGCCACCACGTTAACCGGTTCGGCGGTGACGCGGGACAGTTCGGCGTCCAGGCGGGATGCGTCGGATACATCGCTGATCAGCCGGTCCAGCCGCAGCACGTCCTGCGCGATGATCGTCAGCAACTGACGCTGGCGGCCGACATCGTCGATGCGCAACAGGGTTTCGATGGCACTGCGGATCGACGACAGCGGGTTCTTGATCTCGTGCGCCACGTCGGCGGCGAACCGTTCGGTCGCATCCATCCGCTCCCACAACGCGGAGGCGCTGTCGGACAGGGCGGAGGCCAGGGCGCCGACCTCATCCTTCCGCTTCAGCAGGGAGGCCGGCACGCTGCCGGCACGTCCGCCGCCTTCGCGCATGTCGGCCGCGGCCTCGGCCAGCCGCAGGATCGGCCGGGCGATGGTCAGCGACAGATACCAGGACAGCAAGACCGTCAGCAGCAACGCCAGACCGAACAGCGCCAGGATCGACATGCGGACGGTGAACAGGCTGTCGTCCACTTCCCGCGCCTCCCGTGTCAGGGAGACGATGCCGACCGTGTGTTTGTCACGCTCCACCGGCACGGCGACCGTCACCAGCAGGCGGTTGTCGCGGGTGCGGCGGATATAGGGCGCGGTTTCGTTGCTGTTGCCGGCGCTGTTGAGGCGCAGTTCCTCTTTCACGTCAGGCTGCCAGTCGGGTCCGCCGGCCGAGGGCGTGGTATCCACCATGGTGAGCGGCGCCTGATGCGGCAGCAGCGACAGCACGCCGTCGTAAATCCATCCGATCGTCGCCAGCACCGGGCCGTGATCCGGCGGCGGCGGCAGCGGTTCCATGGTCACCACACCGTTCGGTCCCTCGCGCCGCCGCGAGTCCGCCAGCAATGTCCCGTCGGGTGCGTAAAGCCTGGCCTGGGCGTCCGGCGAGGGTTCGGTCAGACGATGCAACAACGACGCCGCCACCACGCCGACCAGTTTCGGGTTGTCCGGGTCGGCGGTGAGCACCGCGCTTTCGCCCAGCGCGCCGGCGAACACCCGAGCCTGTTCGCGCAAGGACGTCACCTGCGCTTCCAGCAACCCGTTCTGGTACTGGTCGAGGTACAGCAGCGCCACTACCAGCAGCGCCAGCGGCAGCGCGTTGACCATCAGGATGCGGCGCAGCAGCGGCGACACCCAGCGCTGGCGGAACCGCCGGTTCGGGCGGATCAGGCCGGAAAAAAGATGGTCGGAGTGGGGCATTCAGGATTTGCCTGTCACACCTTCATGGTCCGGGCGCGCCCGAACACATTCAATGCTCCTTATAGCGGTAGCCGATGCCGTACAGCGTCTCGATATGAGTGAACTCTTCTGTCCCGACGCGGAATTTCTTGCGGATGCGCTTGACGTGGCTGTCGATGGTGCGGTCATCGACGTAGATGTTCTCGCCATAGGCGGCGTCAATCAGTTGGTCCCGGCTTTTCACCATCCCCGGCCGGGCGGCGAGCGCTTTGACCAGCAGGAATTCGGTGACCGTCAACTGAATGTCGGTGCCCTTCCAGACGCATTGATGCTTGGTTTCGTCCAGCACCAGATCGCCGCGTGTCATCACGCCACCCGGAGCGGCGCCCGAACCCTCAGCCTTGCTGGCCTCATTCCGGCGGAGCAACGCGCGAATGCGCTCCAGCAGCAGGCGCTGGCTGAACGGCTTGGTGATGTAGTCGTCAGCGCCGAGGCGCAGGCCCATCAGTTCATCGACTTCCTCATCCTTCGACGTCAGGAAGATCACCGGCATGGAGGTGCGCTGGCGCAGGCGTTGCAGCAGCTCCATCCCATCCATGCGCGGCATCTTGACGTCGAGCACCGCCAGATCCACCGGCTTGGCGGTCATGCCCTGCAGGGCGCTCTCGCCATCTGTATAGGTGCGGACGGTGAAGCCTTCCTGCTCCAGCGTCATCGAGACGCTGGTGAGGATGTTGCGGTCGTCATCAACCAGGGCGATGGTCTGCTTCATCGAAAGCTCCTTTTTGGGCGCGTGCCGCGTGGTAGCATACTATGGCGGTGAATTGTGGCGGATTGCGGACGAGGGGTGAACGAACTATGGCATCTGAAGCAGAGAATGTAACCCCGGCGTGGCAAGCCCGGATGCTGCTGCGGTCGGCGCGCAGCGGGTGTCTGGCAACCAGCGCCAAGGGGCATCCGTTTGCGTCGCTGGTGACTCCGGCGTGTATGCCGGACGGGTCGTTGCTGTTGCTGCTGTCGAGGCTGGCCGATCATACGCGGCATTTGCGGGCTGATCCAAGGTGTTCGCTGATGGTGAGCGGGGTGGCGGCATCGATCAATCCGCAGACGACGCCGCGGGCGACGGTCTCCGGCGTGGCCGAGGTGGTGGATGATCCGTCACTAAAAGCTCGGTTTTTGGCGGTGCATCCGTATGCGTCGCTGTATGCGGATTTCGGCGATTTCGCGACGTGGCGGATCACGGTGGAGACGGGCGCGCTGGTCGGCGGTTTCGCGCGGGCGTTCCGGTTTGTCGCGGCCGACCTGGCGCCGGATGCCGATGCGGTGGCGTCCGTGTTGGGGTCCGAGGCGGGGATCCTGGAGCACTGCAATCGGGACCACCCGGATGCGCTGGCGGCGATCGCGGGGGAGCCGGGGGCGTGGCGGATGGTGACGGCCGACGTGGATGGATTCGATCTGGCGCTGGAGGAACGAGTGGTTAGGTTCGCGTGGTCGGCTCCGGTTAAGGATGCGGGAGATGTGCGGCGGGAGTTGGTTCGGATGACGAAGCAGGCGCGGGGAGGGTGATCATGTTGGCGGCCATTCTTGCAACGCGTTTGTTTCCGCTCCGCTGGCGTGGGACCTGTTCATGAAGATACTGAGTTGATCTTGCGTGGACTTTGGTAATGCAGGTCGTAGCGAACAACGACGCGATGTCCCGGCAGGTGAAAGTACTCAGCGACCTTACTGGTCAACCTTGCTGCTGTAATACGTTGATCGGCGTAAAGCACGAACCGATCGGCGGTTTGTTCGAAGACAATCCGGCCGCGCGGCCATTCATCGTACTCATCATCGCGCACGAGCTCTGCAAGCTCAGCATTAGGGGGGCCTGCGCGGCGCCATCGATCCCAAACCTCGTAATGCCCAGGCGAGAATGTCAGGCAGTCACCATATGCTTCGGCTACAGACAAAGCACAACCTTCCGCCAGCATATGCCGCGCGCCGGCACCGTCCAATACGAACCAGAAGATGCCGATTTCGGGTTCCCTGATGGCATCTGGCGTTGGCAATTGTGGGTCGTTCCTTCTCGCCAGAGGTGCATTAAGGCCCTGGGGCCGGATGCCACGGTGTTTCGTCGAGCCGATGCAAAATCAATCCGCAAATTTTGAGATAAATTTCCCTACCTCGTCCGGATAACGCCGAATTTTTCGGAGCTTAGCCCCTCTTGAACCACGGTCGCTCGGATGAACGACACCCAAAACAGTTATTTCGCTCTGCATATCTCCAAAATCGAGTGCCATCCGTCGGGCCCAGGCGAACGGGCGGTCAGGATCGCCGACTGGCTCCTGGCGGTCGATCGCTTTTCCCTGGGCCAGGACGGCGCTGAAGGTCGCGCCGATCCCAAGCGTGATAATCAAATTCGGCTGGACCACACTCAACATTGCCTTGTGGACTGGCCAGCAAAGAGCTTTCCAAGACGCTTTTTCCTGCAGCCCTGAGATTTCATTGGAGCGAGCGAAAATAATATTAGTGGACGGCACATCCCTTGGGGACATTTTCATCATGTCGAAAAGATTGCAGACGCACGCCTGGAGAGGTGTTCGCTTTTCCGATGACAGGGGCTCGGTCGCGCCTTCAAGGCCAGCTTCTCCCCACCATTGATCAGCGTAATGGTTTGTGCCGGGTGGCGCACAAAGATTTACGCCGATTGTATTGGACGTATCTGTGTGATCGGCCGTACCGCCAGGATTGAAACCCATTAGGTAGAACGGAGCTTTTTGAATCGAGTTTACGCTGGAATACAGGACCGCCCCGGGTTTGGTAGTCCTATCCCCCAGATGTTTCAAAACAAGCGTACTCAGTTCGTCTTCAGTCATTTTTTTCCTAACCCGGGCCAGCCAGATCGACACGTTACCGTATGGCAAAGAGGGTATCTTGGTTCGATTGTTGGTGCAATAGGACGGACGCACCAGTTTTCTCATCTACGTCCATATTTGTCGCGTCCATCTGCTGTCTATGATTGGATGATGCCCGCTGCTGGCGGCATCTGTCTCGCGGTCTTGCCCTATGTCGGCACGGACGCCACGCGCCAAGGCGCTTCCTTGGCGCTACTCCGGCGCCGGTATATTTTTTGACGTAACTAAACGGAGATTAACCCTATGAAAGCAGTGGCTTACTATCGCACACGACCAAGCGAGCCGGGTGCATCGGATTTGGCGCTGCTGACCCAGCAGGCTGCCGTTCGCGCAGTTGTTGAGAGGCACGGCTATACATTGGTGGCGGAATTTATCGAGCGTGAAGGCGAGGAAGGCAGCGGCGGATCACCAGCATATGTCGATGCTGTGCGCACAGCCATATCGCAAAAGGAAGATACGACGGCGCTTGACGTGACCCTTCTTGTCGCGTCGAACGCCGGCATCGGTTCTGGCGAGCCGTTTCGAACAGCACCTCATGTGAAAGGCGATAATGGACTTCTTCACCAACATCTAAATGCAACGTTGCTGCCGCCCGAACCTGAGATCGACCTTCCGTCCGGGGTGCCAGGAGGTTTGTATCTCTACGCCGATTTTCGGCCACGTCAGCTCGATACTCCACTGTACCTTTGTAATGCGGGAACCGAGGTGTTGGCCGAGGTCGAGGTAACGATCGGCACCATCAGCTTGTTCCAGTTTCACAGATTACAGGGACCCGAGCGCTGGGCGACGGTCCAGGAATCTTATGGAAAGCAATTTGAGGCCGTGCCGCCGGGTCGATGCGTGCTGATAAACACGCTCGATCATGTCATAGCGGACGAGGTCAATCGCTATTGCCTTTCTTTTACCGGCGCCGAAGGCCGGCGAACGACGATGGAGGCGCACGATCGAACACTGACCGCATCTTGGCTTGAGGAGGATCCAGCTAATGTTTGGGTGAGATTCGGCGATGCAAAATGAATGCGGTCAGACTTGCACTTGGCCAAGCGAACCATGACGTCGGATCGGTAGCGGTGGTTCGACCCTCGCTGCGGGTCGGGCTTTTGGTCTGTTGCCGTGCGATCGACAAACGGCACGGGTATGGATCGGGTCGCCTATCGGCCTCATTCGATAAACTTGCATTTCGACTCCTATTTGACGCTACTATGTGCGCGTCACGGATAGCCAGGGACGACGGAAAGCCAAACCGATGAGACAACCAGTAAAGGCACTTCGAACCAGCCGGGATGTCGCGCACCAACACATCTTCCGCGAATCCGACACGGTCGTGACGAGAGCCGCGGTCAAGACGGAAGGCCGCGAACTGCCCCCGGGAAGCGAGGGAACCATCATCGATGTCAGCCCCGTGGAGGGGCATTACGGCGTGGAATTCCTGTCTCCGTTCCACTGCATCGTGTTCATGGACGACGCCGATTTCAGCTAACCGGCGGCCACTGCCGAACGACGCGGCGGGCCGATGAACGCAATTGTACACATGGACAAGATTACGAAATATCTTCTCAACTCCGCTCATAAGACCGGTGCTCCAAAAGCAAAATTCTTTATCGCGAAGGGCTTTTCCCCCGAGCGTCCGGAGGAACTGGCCGAGGCATTGAAACGCCATCCTATCGAAGCCCGCCTGACCGGCACCGAACCCGATCCGGAAGGCCGCAAATTGACCTACCAATGCGACATCACGATTCCAGACGGAACGACCACCTGCGTCAGAAGCATCTGGATGGAGGCCGAAGACGGCAGCTATACACGGCTGATCTCGGCATACCCATTCCATTGAAACCAACGGACCCGTTCACGGATATGCGAATCCCTATCGACATTGACGACACACTTTTGGCCGAGGCTATGCAGGCGACTGGTGCCAAAACCATCAACGACGTTGTCGAGACAGGCCTTCGCCACCTGATCCATCTCACCAACCAAAGATGTGCGGTTGAGGATATGATCGGACTCGGCTGGGAAGGCGACTTGAACGCCAGCCGCGGAACCTGACGGATCAAACCCTGGAGGATGGCCGTAGCCCCGCGGATCACCCCCCAACCGCCGCCAAAGCCGCCCGCGCGGCCGTCTGCCCGCTCAGCCACGCCCCGGCCACCGTGCCCGCGAACGGCACATGGCAAGCTTCCCCCGCGAACATCAGATGCCCATCCGCGATCGGCTCCGCCAGCACATCCCGAGCCAACGCCGACCCCGGAACCGCGTAGCAATAGGCGCCGCGCACCCAAGGGTCGGCATCCCACCGCGTTATCAGCGACGCCCCACCCGCGAACAACCCATCCACCCGCCCGCCGAACGCCCGCCGCAGATACGACAGGGCAAAATCCACCGCCGCCGCCTCGCCGGCCTTTGCCAGATCCCAGGCGATGGAGCCACCAATCCAGCCCTGCACATAATCACGCCCGAACGGCCAGCATTGGAACGGCATCAACGGCTCGCCCTGGCGTTCCAGGATGCGGTCCACCGAACAGTGCAACGACAGGTCCAGCCGGTCGGGGCCGGTGGCCCGCAACGCGACCTTCATTGCCAGCCCCATCGGCAGCGCCTGCACCGCCTCCACCACCCGCGCCGGCAACACCGGATCGAACACCAGCGTGCCCGAGGCCAGCACGCCGGTGGAAACCGTGACGATACAGGCGCCGGCCGTGATCGAACCAGACGGAGTCTCTACGGTCACCTGCCCGGCGGGACCGCCCCAGCGCACCCGCGTCACAGGCGTGTTCAGCCTGATATCCAGGCCGGCGGTCAGCCGCCGCTGAACGAACGCACCGATGCCGCCGTCCGGCACCAGATTGCTGCCGCCCAAGGCATTGCGCCGCCAATCCAGCGCGCTGAACCGCTCCGCATCGACGGCGCAAATCACCGGCCCTTCCCATGCCTCAATCGTCGCCGCCCACGGGTCATCCGGGAGTTGCCGCGTCACCTCCGCCAGCGACACATCGCCCCTGGCAGCGATCAGCGAGTCCGTCTCTGCCTCATAGCGCGGCCACGCATCGGCGTAGGCGGCCAGTTCCGCCCCGGTCGTCACCCGATTGCCGATAAAAGTGCGTTCCTTGCGAATTTCGTCCGATCGCAGCAGCGTGTCACCGGCCGCTCGGGCGATCGGGACCAGCGGGTTGCGCTCCGCGTCGTGGAACCACACCGCGCCCATGTCGAACCAGACCCCACCGAGGGCGGCGGGGTGGTCGGTCCAGGCGCGGCCGCCGACGCGGTTGGACGCCTCAAGCACGACCGCACGCCTGCCAGAGTTGCGCACCGCCCGGGCTGCGCCCAGACCGGCCAGACCAGCCCCGATGATGACGATGTCGGTTTCGGTCACGCGGCACTCCTTCATGTCGGATAAAGTCCTGGCAGCATCCCGGCGTGCGCCGGGTTGTCTGCATCCAACATGGCCGGGGTTGCCGGGGCAAGGCCCCGATCGGCACCCGGTAGCGTGAAACGTTAAGCGGTCATGCTTTGCGCGCCGGCGCCACCTGCCAGCCAGGGGCGATCCACGCCAACGCCCGACGGCATCTCGCGTCTTGCCACGAATTTTGACAGTTTGGCGTGCCCGGCCTGGTAGGCCGCATCCATGCTCACATAGCGATCGTCTGACGCATAGATCGGGTTGTCCGCGCCGTCCCGGCGTATCTCCCATCCGAATGGGGTTGCTCCGACCCTGACCCGACGCACCAGGACGCTGAGAGCAAGCGCTTCTTTGGAAATTCGCATGATGATTGTCCTCCTGAGGGGAGGTGTAATCGTCGCCGGCGGCGAAGGATGTGAAGCGCGTCACACCCCTCGCACAATCTCGCCGAGGCTACGCCAAAAACCGAGCGACGTCGGCCGGAGACTGTAGAACGAGGCGATCGTAGTCTTTCATCAGGGTCTCGGTGATCGCCCCGGGCGTGAACCGATGCGGCCCGATCTCGCGCACTGCCGTCACCTCGGCCGCCGTCCCGGCCAGGAACACCTCGGTTGCTCGCGTCAGTTCGGACGGATCGATCTGCCGCTCGATCACCTGCATGTGTTGGCGGGCCGCCAGTTTGATCACCGTGCGCCGCGTAATCCCGTCGAGGAAGCAGTCGGGAGTCGGCGTGTGCAGCGCGCCGTCCATCACAAAGAAGATATTCGCACCGGTGGTTTCCGCCACCTTGCCGCGCCAATCCAGCATCAGCGCGTCGGAATACCCCTCCTGCTCCGCCTTCACCTTCGCCAGCGACGCGATCACATACAAACCGGACGCCTTCGCCTTAATCGGGGCCGTCTCCGGTGGCGGCCGGCGCCATTCCGCCTCGCCGACCCGAATCCCCTGCATCCGTTCGGCCCCGAAGTAGCTGGGCCACGGCCATGCCCCGATCGCCAGATGGATCGACGTGCCGGTGGCCGAGACCGCCAACTGCTCCGACCCGCGCCAGGCGATCGGGCGCACGTATCTGTCGGTCAGTCCGTTCGCCGCCAGCACCGCGTTGCTGGCTTCGTCGATCTGTTCGGCGGACCAGGGGATTTCGAAGCTCAGGATGCGGCCGGAGTTGATCAGCCGTTCGGTATGGTCGCGCAGGCGGAAAATATGACCGGCGTAGGCGCGCTCACCCTCGAAAACCGCACTGGCATAGTGCAGGCCATGCGATAAAACATGCAGTCTGGCCTCCCGCCAGGGAACCATGGCACCGTCCAGCCAAAGCCAGCCGTCTCGGTCGTCGAAAGGAAGTAACGCCATGGAGGCTTTCTCCGTAATTTTGTTGCTCTCAGCTGGGCGAACTTAGAACATAGGCGCAAATTAAGTCAACAATGCTGACCTATCCAGGGATCGAATATCAGGCATGCTGAAAGCCAAACCCCGCTACGACAATGCCGACCGGTTCGTGCCGCCACCCAAACTGCCGCCGCCGACTCCGGTTGTCGATCTTGGAGAGGCGGAAATGCGTGCCGCGCAGGATCTGCTGTTCTTCGGCTACCGCGATTTCACCGATGTCGCCGACAAGGTGCTGGAGGAACTGGAACTCGGCCGAGCGCATCACCGGGCATTGCACTTTATCGGCCGCAATCCGGGGATCACGGTGTCCGGTCTGTTGGCGATCCTGCGTATCAAAAAACAGTCCCTGGCCCGGGTGCTGAACGCGCTGATCGACGAAGGCTACGTCGCGCAGGCGGCCGGGTTCGAGGACCGGCGCCTGCGGCTGCTGACGCTGACCGAGAAAGGGCGCGCATTGGAGGAGCGCGTGTTCGCCGCCCAGCGTGATAAGATCGCGAAAGCCTACCAGGCGGTGGGTCCGCAGGCGGTGCTGGGATTTCGGATGGTCATGCGGGCCATGATGGACCACGGTGCGCGCGCCTATATGGATGGCACCGGCTCGCCGGAAGACACATGACAGCGGGGGACGTCTGATCGCATGCCCGAAGATCACCACATCCTGGTCGTGGAGGACGATCCCCGTCTGCGGGAACGGCTTGCTCGGTATCTGACGGGCGAGGGCTTTCGCGTCACCGCCGCCGCCGACGCGGGCGAGGCGCGCAAGCAATTGCGGGCGATCGATCCGGACCTGATGGTGCTGGACGTGATGATGCCAGGCGAAAACGGGCTGGATCTGACGGCGTCGCTGCGCCTGGAAAAACAGATCGACCTGCCGATTTTGCTGCTGACCGCGCGGGGCGCGCCGGAAGATCGTATCGCCGGATTTGAGGCCGGGGCGGACGACTATCTGGGCAAGCCGTTCGAACCGCGGGAGCTGGTCCTGCGCATCAGGGCATTGCTGCGGCGGGTCCCGCCGGCTCCGGCGATGGAGGTGCAAACCGGCCCGGTGCGGATCGGCGGTGCCGAATTCGACCCCGAACGCGGTGAACTGCGCGATGCCGATGGGCCGATCCGCCTGACGGGTGGCGAAGCGGCCCTGTTGACCGCGCTCGCCCGCAAACCGAACGAGGTGTTGTCCCGTGAGGATATCGCCGAAGCCCTGGGCATGGACGACTCCGGCGAACGCGCCATTGACGTCCAGGTCGTACGCCTGCGCCGCAAGATAGAGGCCGATCCTCGCGAGCCGCGGTTCCTCCACACGGTGCGCGGACGCGGTTATATTCTGAAACCCGGCGTCTGATATGCCCATGGACATCCCGGTTCCATTCGGCCCCAGACTGAGCTTGGGTCTCAAGCGCTTCATGCCCCGGTCGCTGCTCGGGCGGTCCTTGCTGATCATGCTGGTGCCGCTGGTCGTGGTGCAGGCGATCGCGCTGCAACTGTTTTACGGCAACCATCTGAGTGTGGTGTCCCGCCGTCTGTCCAGCGCGATTGCCGGCGAAATCTATTATACGGTTGAACTGTTGCGCCAGTTTCAGTCCCCCGGTGACCGGGAATGGGTGCTGCAAATGGCGCGCGACCAATTCAGCCTGGAAATCAAAATGGAACCGGGCGCGGTGCTGGAGCCGCATAAGCGGCAGAACATCCTCGGCCCGATGGACGATGATCTGGCGGCCGCATTGACTGAGAAGTTCAACGTGAAGTTTGACATGGACTGGACCTCCGACCCGCGCACCGTGCTGGTTAAGTTGCAATTGCCGGACGGGGTGCTGGATGTGGAGGCGCCGCGCAAACGGCTGGCGATCGGCACAGTGTTTCTGTTCGTGGGATGGGTGGTTGGCTCGTCGCTGTTTCTGTTCAGTATCGCCGCGCTGTTCATGCGCAATCAGGTCCGCGCGATTCGGCGTTTGGCACGGTCGGCCGAGGCCTTCGGCATGGGTCGCGACGTGCCGCCGATCCGGCCGGAGGGGGCAGCCGAAGTGCGCCAGGCCGGCGCCGCGTTCAACCGTATGCAGGAACGCATCCGCCGCTTCCTGGCGCAACGCACCGAAATGCTGGCCGGCGTCTCGCACGATCTGCGCACGCCGCTGACGCGCATGCGGCTGGCCTTGGCGATGCTGCCGAAAACCGAGGAATTGCGCCAGGACGTGGCCGAGATGACCGCCGATGTCGAGGAAATGGACCGGATGATCGGCGGCTATCTCGCCTTCGCCCGCGGGGAGGGGACGGAGCAGGCGCTACCGGTCAATCTGTCCGCCCTGTTGGACGACGTCGCGGCGGGTGCGAGGCGGGCCGGGGCGGAGTTGGCGCTGGATGTGCCCGACGGCCTGACGCTGAAGCTGCGGGCCGATGCGGTGCGGCGTGCGGTCACCAACCTGGTCGATAACGCAAGGCGGCACGCCCGGCATGTCGCCTTGGCGGCGGTGTCGCAGGGGCGGTCTGTGCTGGTCACGGTTGATGACGACGGACCCGGCATTCCGGCCGACAAGCGGGAAAGCGTGTTCCGGCCGTTCGAGAGTGGCTCGACCGGCGGCACCGGTTTGGGTCTGACGATCGCGCGCGACATTGTTCGCGCCCATGGCGGCGACATTGTGTTGGAGGATAGCCCGTTGGGCGGTTTGCGTGCCCGTATCCGTCTGCCGGTGTAAGGCATGCGATCGATGCCCCTTGACTGCACCCGTGTCGTTGTCGTCATGGCCCGGCTTGTCCGGGCCACCCGTGGCGGCACTGTTCCCGCGGTGATGGCCATGCCTGGCCGGACGCGGACGATCCGGCAAAGTCTCGTCATCAACGCCGACTGGACTTTCGCATGAACGGAATCACGCGGCGTGACCCCGGGGAGCGTCTGATCGGGTTGGAGCTGCTACGCTTCCTTGCGGCTGTCGGTGTCCTGGTCTGGCACTATCAGCATTTCCTGTTCGTCGGGTCCGTGCAAACCCCGCCGGATTGGAATCGGATGCCGTTCCATTGGCTTCTGACGCCGTTCTATAGCTATGGCTATGCGGGGGTGGAGCTGTTCTGGTGCCTGTCCGGGTTCATCTTCACCTGGAAATATGGCGCGGCCATCCGCCGAACCGGGCTGTCATTCGGACGCTTCGCGCGGTTGCGGTTTTCCCGTCTGTATCCGCTGCATCTGCTGACTCTGCTGATCGTGGCAGCTTTGCAATGGATATACTTCACCCGGCATGGCCAGACCTTTGTCTATGTGCTGAACGACATCCCACATTTCGTGATGAATGTGTTCTTCGCCAATTACTGGGGTTTCCAAAGCGGCGAGTCGTTCAACGGCCCGTCCTGGAGCGTGTCCGCCGAAGTGCTGATCTACGTTATATTTTTTTGGGTCACGCGTTATGCCGGGGCGGGATGGCGGGTTGATCTGCTGGCGCTGGCCGGTATCACGGTGGCGGCCTGGCTGGCAAAGGCGGCGTTCGGGATCAAACTGAGTTTCAGCGGTGCCGGAACATTTTTCTACCTTGGCGCGCTGACCTGCCACCTGAATGACTGGGTCGCGACCCTGCGCAGGTCCTCGCAGGGCCGGGTCGCGATGAGTTGCGTGGCGCTGATCACCGTGTCCGTCGTGTTGGTGGCTACGCACGCGCTGAAAATCGCCGGAGTCAGCCTGGCGATGTTCCCGGCCGCGGTCTTGCTGGTGCAGTTGGTGGTGCGGCCGGACGGGCAGCGAGCCAAAACCTGGCTGACGAATTTAGGGAACCTGACCTACGCGAGCTACATGATCCATTTCCCGATGCAGCTCGCCGCTGTGCTGGTTCTCGGGGACGTCGCACAGTCGCTGATCTATTCGGGTTGGTTCCTGATCGCCTATCTTGGCAGCGTCCTCGCTTTGGCGGTCTGCGTGTTCCGCTGGATCGAGCGCCCGGCCCAGGACTGGTTGCGCCGCCAGGTCCGTTAGCGCCGCCCTCCTTCGGGTAAGCCTGACGCGACGGCTGCCTGTTCCCTGTAGCCGGCATCGAGAAATTGTGTCAGGCATGTCGAGGGAATTCAAAACGTAACTACAATGCGACAAGGAAACAGATGCCCAAAACACCGACGCGGCGGTTCGCGCTACAGGCAGGCCTCGCGGCGGCGATGGTGCCGGTCGGGCACCAGGCCGCCGCACAAAGCCGCCCTGTGACCAAGGTGCTGGATTTCACCACCTCCGCCGACATGGCGAAGGCGGAGCAGGAAGGCGCCCTGCTGTTCTACACCCATGATGGCGAGGCCGGCGCGGCGGCCGCCATGGACGCCTTCAGCGCGGATTTTCCAAAAATCAAAGCCAGTTATGTGCGGGCGCAGACCGGCGCGCTGTACAGTAAGATCCTCGCGGAACGGTCTGCCGGCCGGTTTGACGTGGATGTGATCCAGTTTTCCGACGTCGGGACCGCGATCGATTTCGACAAGCGCGGCGCTTTTGAAACGTATAACTCTCCGCAAGCGGCGTTCTACGAGGCCGAATTCCTCAGCGATCCGGCCGGCCATTACTTCTGTAGCGGCATGACGTTCGCCGGCATTGCCTACAACACCGACAAGGTGAAGGCCGAGGACGCCCCGAAAGCATGGAAAGATCTGCTGGACCCGCGCTGGGCGAACGTCACCAGCACGAAGCAATCCACGTCAGGCATGCAGTTCGTCGAGTGGTATGAACTGCGCAAGCTGTATGGCGACGACTACTGGAAAGCATTTTCGAAGCAGAAACCGCACGGGTTTGACTCGCGCGCGCAATTGTTTGACCGGCTGGCCAAGGGCGACGACAAGATTTGTGCGCTGGCGGAATGGGCTGCGTATGTCCTGTACCACGACCGCAAGGCACCGATCGCATTCGTTGCACCCGAGGACGGCCTTCCGGCTACCGCATTGGCGACCGGCATGGTGACCAAGGCGCCGCATCCGGAAGCCGCACGGTTGTTTATCGACTGGCTGATGTCATTGCGCGGGCAGGCGGTGTATCAGCAGCATCCGGACCTGTTGTACGGGTCCGTCCGCAAGGATGCCCCGCCGATGCCGGGAGGTGTCCGCCTGCGCGATTTCAAGCTGTTGGTACCGTCGGATATGCAAGATTTCCTGGGCGCCCGCAAAAAATTCAACGCCGACTGGAACGCCATGCTCGGTTTACTGTAGTTTCCATGCGTTCGGAACGATCAGCCGGGCCGTCGGCCCAGACCTTCGTTGGGATAACGGTCATCTGGTTGGTGGCGGCGTTCGTCATCTACCCGGTTTTCTATCTGTTGCAGGCGTCGTTCGACGTCGGCGATCCAGAAGCGCGGCCGCCGACCGCCTATGGCTTCGATAATTTTGAGGGTTTGCCGAAGTATTGGGAGATCATGCTCAATACGCTGTACGTGTCGTTCGCGGCGACCGTGATGGCGCTGGTGTTCGGGTTCCTGACAGCCTGGATTCTGAACCGGACCAACGTTCCGTTCCGGCGGACGCTGGAACAGGCCATGGCGGTGCCCTACTACGTCACGCCCTTACTGGGTGCCCTGGCGTGGAGCCTGCTGGGTGCGCCCGAAAGCGGCTTCGCCAACCAGATATGGCGGGCCCTGGGCGGCCAGGACGCGATCATCGACATCGTCAGCCCGATGGGTATCGCCTGGGTCATGGCGCTGTTCGAAGGTTCGGTCGCTTTCGTTATGATCGGCGCGGTGATGAAGTCGATGGACCCGTCCCTGGAGGAGGCATCGCAGATCAATGGGGCCGGCCGGTTCTACACAATGATGCGGGTGACCCTGCCGCTGGTGACACCGGGCGTGCTGGGCGCGGCAATTTTCGTGTTCGCCGAAATGCTGGGCTCGTTTTCGGCGGCGCTGGTTTTGGGCACGCCGGTGCGGTTCTATGTGATTACGACGGCGATCTATCAGCTTGTCGCGCAGTACCCGCCCCGGATTCCGCTGGCAGCGGCGATGGGTGTTTCGCTGTTCGCGGTGATGTTCTTCATGCTGTTCTTTTATCGCCGCATTATTGCACACCGCAGCTATGTCACGGTCAGCGGCAAGGCGTTTCGGCCGCGGTTGACGGATGTGGGCGGGCTGCGCTGGGTGCTGTTTGCGATTTGCGGATCGTATGTGGTGCTGTCGGTCGTGTTGCCGATCCTGACGCTGGTTTATGCGTCCGTTCAGCGATTGGCGGTGGCGTTCCCGGCGGTCGGTAATTTTACCTTGGACAATTATCGCACGGCGCTGACACAGAACGCGGTGCGCTATGCGATGTCGAACAGTCTCATTCTGGGTGTGTTGACCGCAACGATCGGGGTGGCGCTGACCGGGATGTTGTCCTGGTTGATCCATCGCAGCCGCATCCCTGGCCGAGGGCTGCTGGAATACATCGTCATGTTCCCGCAGGCAGTCCCGAGGCTGGTATTTGCGTTCGGCATGATGTGGGCGTGGCTGGTGTTTCCGATCCCGATCTATGGGACGTTGTGGCTGCTGCTGATCGCCTATCTGACGGTGTTCTTGCCGTTGGGCGTTCGCACGATCTCCAGCGTTTTGCTGCAACTCGACAAGAGCCTGGACGAATGCGGCGAAGTCTGTGGCGCATCCTGGGGATTTCGCATGCGAACGATCACCATGCCGTTGTTGCGGCCGGGTTTGCTGGCGGCCTGGATGCTGCTGTTCATTGCCAGTGTGCGGGAATTGGGAGCGTCTATCCTGCTGATGGGACCGCATTCGCAGGTGCTGACTCCGGCCATCGTCAGCGCGTGGTTTGGCAGTAGTTCGGAACTGACGGCGGCAATGGCTTTGATTCAGACGGTCGTCCTCGGGTTGGCGGTGGGGCTGTTTACACTGCTGACACGCCGAGCGTCGCGGCAGGGAGGATGACGATGGATGTACAGATTGGGGACCCACATATCGAGGTGGAGAATCTTGAGATCCACTATGGACCGGTTGCTGCCGTGGGGCCGGTTAGTTTCACGGTGATGCCCGGCCAGCAGGTGACGTTGCTGGGTCCGTCGGGGTGCGGCAAGACGACGACGTTGCGGGCGATCGCCGGGCTGGAGAAACCGAGCGCGGGGGTTATCCGTATCGGTGGAGACACGATGTACTCGTCCCGGTCCCGCATCAACGTGCGAGCGGACAAGCGCGGGCTGTCGATGGTGTTCCAGTCGTATGCCATCTGGCCGCACATGACGGTGTTCGAGAATGTGGCTTACGGTTTGCGGGTCCGGCGGAAAAGCCGCGCTGAGATCGAGGAAAAAACTCGCGCGGCGTTGGATCTGGTGCAGATGGGGGCTTATGCGTATCGGCATGCCTCGCAATTGTCCGGTGGGCAGCAGCAGCGCGTGGCGTTGGCGCGGGCGTGTGCGTTTTCGCCGTCGGTGTTGTTGTTCGATGAGCCGTTGTCGAACCTGGATGCCAAGTTGCGCGGCGATATGCGGATTGAACTGCGGGAGTTGCAGCACCGGTTGGGCGTGACGTCGGTCTATGTCACGCATGACCTGGAGGAGGCGCTGGCGATGTCCGACCAGATCGTGGTGATGCGCGGTGGTCACATCGAGCAGAACGGGACGCCGGACGAGATTTACAACTATCCGCGCACCGAATTCGTTGCCGATTTCGTTGGGTCGGCGAATTTGATCAGGGGCAAGCTGCGCCCGGATATGTCCGCCCTTGGTGTGGTGGCGTTAGAGGCGGACGGCGGCCACATCATCCACGGCGTCTCGCACGGCCGCACGCCGGGGTCAAACCCGGTGATGTCGGTGCGGACCGTGCATTTGCGGTTGAGCCTCGAACGGCCGGTTGCTCCGGTCAATGTGTGGCCGGTTGTGGTGCGGCGGTCGGTGTTCCTGGGGGACATTACGCAGGTACATGTGGAATGGGGCGGCCGGGAGTTGGTGATCCGGCAGACCGTTCCGGATGGGTTGGCGGAGGGGGACGGGGCCTGGCTTTCGATCGCTACGGGTCATTGTGTGTTGTTGGAGGCTGAGTAAGTTGACACAGGGTCCAAGAGTGTGTACACAATTTGCGGTCACATTCAGGGCGTGTCATGGCCGAACCCCCACTGGACGATAAGGCTGCATCACCCCGCCGCGTCGGTGTGCGGGAGTTTCGCGGCGATCTGACCGGCTTCCTGCGACAGGTCAGGCAGGGTAGTTCGTTCTTGATCACCTCGCACGATCAGGTGTTGGCTGAGGTCCCTCCACCTCCTTCGGCGCAGCGACCACGTCGGCGTCCGGGGGCTCTGCGTGGCAAGATTAAGATGGCGCCGGACTTCGACACGCTGCCGGAGGATGTGTTGGCGGCCATGGAGGAATGAGGCTCCTCCTTGATACGCATGCGTTGCTCTGGTGGCTGGCGGACGATGATAGACTTGGGCCGCGTGCTCGGGATTTGATCGAGGATCCCGGCAATGATGTCCTGATTAGCGTGGTGTCACTGTGGGAGATCGTTGTTAAGGTCCGTGTTGGCAAGCTGGACGCCAGCATTGAGGACATATTGGACGCGATTGAGCGTGAGGGATTTACTCTACTCAGCATCAGAGGTGCCCATTTGTTGGGGCTGACGGACTTGCCGATGCATCACCGTGATCCGTTCGACCACCTGCTGACTGCGCAAGCGATTGCGGAGCAGGCGACTTTTGTCTCCGAGGACCAGCATGCTTGCAAATACCCGGTTGCACACATGACTTGTCGAGATTGACCGCTCAGGGTACTCGTTGCATGCACGTCGCGGGCAGTTGATCAAATAATCGGTCTGGCATGGATAGTCGGGCCGAAGCCCGACCATGACGATGTTTCTACAGTCCGAAAACCTTCCGCGCATTGTCCCGAAACACCCCCCGCCGCTCCGCCTCGGTGAGCTGAATGCGGAACGTGTAGTTCGGATCGTCGAAATCCCAATGTGGATAGTCGGTCGAGAAAAGCAACCGGTCCCAGCCGATCCAATCGATAATCTCCCGCAAATGGCCAGGGTCTTCGGTTTCCTCGATCGGCTGGGTCGTGTACCAGAAGCGTTCGCGGATATACTCCGACGGTGGGCGCTTCACCTGCGGCACTTCGTTTCTCATGCGATGCCACAACTTATCCAATCGCCAACCCAGTGACGGAGCCCAGGCGAAACCGCACTCGATCAGCACGAACCGCAGGGTCGGAAAAGCCTCGAGCACGCCTTCCATGATCAGGCTGGTCACCACGGCCTGCATGCTCTGAGCGTTGGCGTGATGTTCCTGGAAATAGAACGACGGCCACCCCGCCCCGGTCGAGGGATGCCCCGGCACGCCGGAGATATGGATCCCGATCGGCAGGCCGGCCGCGACCGCTGCCTCATAGATCGGCCAATATTTGCGGCGGCCGGCCGGTTCCAGCATGCGCGGAGGCATGTTGATCACCCGAAACGCGCTGTCGGGCGCGCACCGTTCGATCTCAGCAACGGCGGCGGCCGCGTCTTCCTGCGGCATGGTGATGCCGGCCGACAGGCGCGGTTCTTTGCGAACCCACGCCTCGACCTGCCAGTCATTGGTTGCGCGGCACAACGCCGCACCGAAATCCAGATTGCGTTCGTCGCAGCCGCCGGGGCGCAGGCACATCAGCATGCCATGCTCGATCCCATACGCATCCAAATGCTGCGTGCGCATGAACTCCAGGTCCGAACCCGGAGGCCCGCCGTTCGGCGGCCACGAATCAGCGCGCGCCACACCCGGCGTCATCCGCGGATGCGCCAGCGTGGACGACAGCCCCTGCCGCAAATGCGAACCGTACTCCCGCCAATGCTGCTGCCAACGCGTCGCCATGAACGGCGCCAAATCGGCGGGAGACCGAAAATTCGGGTGGATATCACAATCGACGATTCCAACTTTCTGCTGTTGGGAACCCAAAGCTTCGAGAACGGTCTGGCTCATGCCACGGTCTCCTGCAATGCGGCGGCAAGCCGCGGATAGGTCGCCAGTGCGTTACCGGACAGCAGCCCCGGCAGGATCTCCGGCGGCAACCCGAACGGCAGCGCATCGTCGCCGTCGAAATGCCAATGTGGGAAGTCCGTCGAGAACAACAACATCCCGTCGCCGCCGATATGGTCCAGCGTGGCCCGCACTTTCACCGGGTCCTCCGGCGCGTCGAACGGCTGCAACGTCAGACGAACACGCTCACGCACGATGTCCGGCGGCGCTTGGGTCACCCAGGGCACATCGGGCCGAAGGCCGCGCCAGATCTTGTTGGTGCGCCACATAAACGGCGGCAGCCAGGTAATCCCGGATTCCAGCAGCACGACCTTCAGATCGGGGAATTTGGTAAACACGCCCTCAGTGATCAGGCTGAGCAACTGACTGTCGAAAAGCTGCGACTGCGCCGCGTAATCCTCGATGATGAACGATGGCCAGCCGGTCGCCGTGGGCGCGTGCCGGAATAGCCCGCCAGCGTGAATGCCGATTGGCAGTCCGTGGCGTTCCGCCGCCTTGTAGATTGGCCAATACCAGCGGCGCCCGAGCGGCATGTCGGTGGCGGCCGGCAGCAGCACCTGGACGAAACGCTGATCGGCGGCGCAACGCTCGATTTCTTCGGCTGCGAGTTCAGGGCTTTGCATCGGCACGGTGATGGCGCCGAACAGACGCGGCTCCTTGTCTAGCCACTCCGCCCGCATCCAGTCATTAATCGCTCGGCAGAACGCCGCCGCCATGTCCTCGGTGTGCAGCGCCATCGATCCATGCAGGCATTGGGCAATGGCAGCGCGCAATCCGAAACGATCCAGGTGCCGGCTCAGCATTTCGCGATCCGTGCCCGGCGCGCCTTGCTTCGGCCGCCAGTCCGGGCGGCCGGACAGCGGCGCGTTGGGCGGGTACGCGGTCAGGCTGAAATCCAGCCGGTCGATGCCGCGCATGCGGAACTGATCGGCCCAATAATCATCCAGATAGGGCATCAATGCACCGACCGACGGCACCGAAACATGCACGTCGCAGTCGATAGCACCCAACGTCGGAATTTTGGGCGTCGGTTGCGGCACGGTTGTCTCCTGTTCCATAAGGGGCATGACACGCCGAGACAAAGCGGATTGCAACCGCTGTTCGGCGTGCCAACCGGGAGAAGCGCGCGTGCTCGTCAACGTTACCGAGATTATCGACTCAGCCAGGCTGAACGCTTTCCACATGCGCGTCGTCGGGCTGTGCGCGCTGCTGATCTTTTTCGACGGCTTCGACCTACAGGCGATCAGTTACGCGGCGCCGGCGGTGTCGGCGGCCTTGGGCATCTCGCGGCCGATGCTGGGGCCGGTGTTTTCGGCTGGGTTTATCGGGCTGACAACCGGGGCGCTGGTGTTCGGGCTGCTGGGAGACCGGTGGGGCCGGAAGACGGTGTTTGTGCTGTGCGGGGTGCTGTTCGGGCTTGCGTCGCTCGGAACGGCGACGTCCGGCAGCCTTAGTCAATTGCTGATTTGGCGTGTGGTGGCCGGGTTCGGGTTGGGCGGAGCGACGCCGATTTCGATCACCATCGCAACGGCGGTGTGTCCCAAGCGGCTGCGGGCGGCGCTGACGATGGTGATGTATTGCGGGTTCACCATGGGCGGGGTGTTCGGCGGCTGGATTTCTTCCATCGTCATGCCGTATGGTTGGCAGACACTGTTTTATATTGGCGGATCGATTCCGTTACTGCTGGCTCCATTGTTGATTGTCGCGCTGCCGGAGACGATTGAGTTCCTGGTGGATAAGAACCGCGATCCCGCGCTGATCGGACGGCTGCTGTCGCGTTTGCAGCCGGGTTTCGTGGCTTCGCCCGATGCGCGGTATGTGCTGGAGCATCAGAATGCGGGCGGCTTCCAGGTTGTCGAGCTGTTCCGGCACGGTCGGGCGGCGCGGACGTTGGTGCTATGGTCGATCTTTTTCAGTAGTCTGGTGGCTCTGTTCTTCTTTACGACGTGGTTGCCGACATTGCTGAACGGCCTGGGACGGACTCCCGGCGAAATCGTCGGCATCACCGGCGCCGTCCAGGGCGGCGGCCTGCTCGGTTCGTTACTGTTCGCTCGGATTATTCTGCGGGTGCGGCCGTTCCTGATGATCGCGGTGGGATATGCGCTGTCGGCCGGCTGTCTGGTGGTGTTTTCGAGAATGCCGGCGGTGTATCCGCTGCTGTTCGGGTCGGGTTTGGCAACGGGAATTTGCCTGGTCGGGACACAGAATTTGCTGAACGCGATGAGCGCTCAAATCTATCCGGCGGCGATCCGATCGACGGGTGTCGGCTGGGCGATCGGAATCGGGCGCACGGGCGCGATCCTGGGACCGAGCATCGCGGGGTTGTTGCTGGCGCAGCATTTTGTGGCAGCGGATTTGTTTCTGTTCGCGGCCATTCCGCCTGCGGTGGCGGGGGGGATGGCGCTGGTGCTGTTGCGGTTGATCGGGCGGGAGAATGTGCGCGTCGAGGCGGCCGCGGCGGTTTAAGCGCTGGTTTCTGGTTCGAAGGAAACGCCTTCATATAATTCGGCCAGTGGGACCCCGATGCCGATCTCCGGCATTTCGAGGACTGCTGCACCCGAAATAATGTGGCCGACCCAGTCGTCGCCCACGCGCGCGAATACGGTAGCAAACGGGCGGTCCTGGGCCAGCATGACGTATCGCTGGATCGACGGCGTGTCGCGGTATTCCTCGTTCTTGATCCCTATGTCTGTGCTGGCCGTACTCGGGCTAAGGACTTCGAACACGACCACCGGATCAGTCACCACCAAGGTTCCGCGCGGGACGGGCGAGCAGACGACGAAAGCGTCGGGATAGCGGATCGACCCTGCGACAAAGACCTTCAGGTCGCTTGTGTAGAGCTGACATGGCTTTCCGCGCAGGCGGCCGCCAATCGCCATGGATAGATTGCGCTGAATCGCCGAATGCTCTGAGGTTCCGCCCGTCATTGCCACCGGCTCGAACCCGTCGAATTCCCAGCGCAGGTCCTGCTGCTCCTCCCACGCAAGGAAGTGCTCCAGGGTCATTGGTGCGTGCAGGGCAATGCTCATGGCGTCATCCTAACACATCAGCTGTCCTTACGCAGCATCGCCAAATCCAGCCCGGGGGCAATCGGGTGCATTTGCAAACGCAGGATCAAGCGTAGCCGCCGTCCCGCAGGGTCTCGAGATGCGCCAACACGGCGTCGGTGTGGCCGGCGGCGATCAATTCCTCGGCTGTTTGTCCATCGAAGCCGGATAGTGGCTGATGGCGGAACCAGACCATCGCCTTGAGGGTATCGCCGCGCAGCAGATCGGAGGCGATCACGATGTTGTGTGCGATCTGACCGAGGCGGCCTTGGACGATCGCGGATTTCCGGATGCCGCGACAGGCTGTTGCGGTGGACTTTGGCGATACGGGCCAGACGGGCCATCGGAATCCGCAGCGTCTCGCTCATGCGCTGCGGCTGGAAAACACCCTGTTGGTCTGTGACCGCGTCGAGGAAGGCGTTCGGCATAGCGGCCTCGTGTGCGCAAGTGGTGCATTATATGCACATTAGGGGCACGATTTTCGAGACTTTTCGAGCGGGGAGGCAGCGTGTGGAAGGTTCGCACGATAAACTGGAAATTCACGCAGAGATCGGCCATACTGGGTCAATGGATCACGCTATCAACCAGTCCCCGCCCGGTTGGGCCGAACTGCTCGACGCAAGTCTCACAGAGGCCACGCGCGGGGAACTGGTTCCCGCGAGCGAGGTGCATGACGCTATCCGGACTGCGCTGGCCGAACTTGAGAGTGAAATGGCCGAGCATAGCGGACCTCGGTTGGGTTAGCTGACTGGTCATTGGTCCACTATAGCCGCGTCGCTCGCAGTCAGGTCGATAGCCTGATCGTCCACTATCGGACGAAGCAGCGGCCGGAGGCGATCCGAAATCTCAACCGTGCCCTCGCTGAGGCTGAAGCGGAGATTGAAGCCGGCCCCAAGCGACCTCGCCGGTTTCCAGCGACCTATAGCGACCTCTACAGGCCCGGTGTCGCGTGGTTGCGCTCACGATCTTATTGGATCGGATATCAACAGACGATCCCGCCGGTCATCATCGCGGTATTTTGGGACCGGGCGGCGATAGACCGGCGATATCCAGCTTCGGATTAGACTGGCCGTTCAACGTCCGCCACGAATCGCTCCAATCTGGTCCCTCCCTGGACCAGGCAGTCCTCGGAACGACCGTATATCAGTCACCCGATAACCCATTGGTCGGCTTTCCGGCGTGACCGTCCAGATCGTTATCCACGCCTGCGATGTCGAGACCGCCGGTTGGAATTCGTAATTTTAAAATAATTCAGTTTGGGCCAGGAGTAGAGCCTCTCCGTCTTCTCTGAAGAGAAAGTCTCAGTTTGAACTGTCCTTATAACATGGCGGTGTTTTTGGGCCAAGCGGTAACTGCCTGCCGCCAGCGGCGATGCAAACAATCTGCCTATTGCTCACCCTTCCTTGCGCAGCATGGCCAGATCGCAGCCCTCGTCGGCCTGCAACACCTGTTCGTGGATCAGCCGGTCCCACCCGCGCTTCGGCGACACCGGAGGCGTCCACAACGCGCGGCGGCGGTCCAGTTCCGCAGCGGGAACCAGCAGATCCAGCGATCGGTCTTTGACGGATAACCTGATCCGGTCGCCGCTTTCCACCAGCGCCAACGGGCCACCGGCCGCAGCCTCCGGTGTGATGTGCAGCACAATCGTGCCGAACGCCGTCCCGGACATACGGCAGTCACTCATCCGAACCATGTCCTTCACCCCGGCGCGGGCCAAACGGGACGGAATGGGCAAATATCCGGCCTCGGGCATCCCGGCGGGCGTCAGCGAGCCAGCGTTTTTCAGCACCAGAATATCATCCGCCGTCACGTCCAGGTCCGGCGAGTCGATGCGGTTGGCAAGATCCTCCAACCCATTGAACACCACCGCACGGGCTTCTTTCTCGAACAGCGATTCGGTGGCGGCGCTGCGCTTCAGGATCGCGCCCCGGGGCGCCAGCGACCCGAACAACGACACGATCCCGCCCACCGCCGAGACCGGTTCCGCGCGCGCCCGAATAAACCGGCGATCCACGAAATCCGGCTTGATCAGCCGTTCACCCAGCGAAACGCCGGTCACGTCGATCGGGTCCAGATGCAGCAGGTCCCGCAATTCCCACAACAGCGCGGGCATGCCGCCGGCCGCATGAAAATCTTCCATGTAGCCCTCACCGGTCGGCTTCAGATCGACCAGAACCGGCGTGGAATCCGACAGTTCGTTCAGTTTATGCAGGTCAATACGCACGCCCACCCGCCCGGCAATCGCCGTCAGGTGGATCAGCGCGTTGGTGGACCCGCCCAGCGCCAGCAACACCCGCAGCGCGTTCTCGATCGCATGCGCCGTCATGATCTGCGACGGCTTGATCGGGTTGGCGATCAGCCGCACCGCCAGCGCGCCGGCTTCCTCGGCCGCGCGCAGCCGATCCGCATGGACGGCGGGGATGGATCCGTGCCCCAGCGGGATCATGCCCAACGCCTCGGCCAGACACGCCATGGTGGAGGCGGTGCCCATCACGCCGCAGGTCCCGGCGGTCGTCGCCAAGCGGCCCTCGATCAGGTTGATGCGTTCCTCCGACACCGTTCCGGCGCGGTATTGCGCCCAGTAGCGGCGGCAATCGGTGCAGGCGGACAGGCGCTCCCCCTGGAACGGCGTCGCCAGCATCGGGCCGGTGACCAACTGCACGGCCGGAATGTCTGACGACGCCGCGGCCATCAACTGCGCCGGCACCGACTTGTCGCAGCCACCGATCAGTACCGCCGAGTCCATCGGTTGGGCGGTCAGCATCGCCTCGGTATCCAGCGCCGCCAAATTCCGGAAATGCATGGACGTTGGGAACAGCGACGGCTCACACAACGACACGGTGGGGAATGCCAGCGGCAGGCCGCCGGCGGCCAGGACGCCGCGTTTCACGGCCTCGATCAGTTCGGGGACGGTGCGGTGGCAGTTGTTGTAATCCGACCCGGTATCGACGATCCCGACCACGGGCTTGTCCAGCATCGCCTGCGAATAGCCCATCGATTTGGCGAAGGTCTTGCGCAGATACAGCGCGAAATCCTTGTCGCCGTAATTGGCGGTGTTGCGGGCGAGACCGTGTTTGGGGGGCGTGTTTGTCATGGCCGCGATGCTAGCTCCGGTCGCGCCCATCGTGAAGAGGCAGGCCTGCCAAGCCTCAAACTCCTGTGACATTGCGCGCCGTATCGGTTACCAAGCCCCGGCAACAACAGGAGCGTGCAGGCATTGGCCCGTCGTCTTTTGATATCAGTATTGGTTTTGGCCGGTGTATCCGGATGTGGACCGACTTATTCGCCGGATACGTATGCGAGTAACGCGGCGCAGCAGGCGAATAAGGTCGAGCAAGGCGTCGTCGTCGGCGTGCGTAACGTTGGCGTCAGCGCGGCCGGGACGGTCGGCACCGTGACCGGTGCGGCGGCGGGCGGAATCGCGGGATCTCAGGTCGCCGCCGGGCCGGTCAGTGCGTTCACGTCACTGGGCGGGGCGCTGGTGGGCGGTATCGCGGGCTCGACCATCGAGCATGCAACGGCCGACACCACCGCGTTCGAATATATCGTGCGCAAGCCGAACGGCGATCTGGTCAGCGTGACGCAGAAGGACAAGACGCCGCTCGTCCTCGGCCAGAAAGTTCTGGTCATCGGGGGCACCCAGGCGCGAGTGGTCGCGGATTATACTGTGCCGCCGCCGGCTAAAGCGGCCGAGACGCCGAAGGTGGCGGCGGAGCCGGCTAAACCGGACGCGGGCAGTCCGGAACCGAAGCCAGCGGACGTGACCGAGACAGCGGCCCAACCGGCCGATTCCAGGCCGCCTGTGTCGGCGTTGCCGCAAGCCGCGGTCCCGGACGACAAGGCCTCGGCGCAGGCCAAGCCGGTCGAAACGCCTTAGGCTGCGTTCGGGAGGCAGCCTTCCATTACGCGTCCGGCGGCCCCTTCAATTCGACAACGTTTCCCTCGGGGTCCGCTACATAGATCGACGGACCCTGGCCCTCGGCGCCGTATCGCGACGCCACCGGCGCGGGATCGGCGCCGGACGCGCGCAGGTGGGCGATGATCTCGTCCGCGTCGAACGGGTCCACCCGCAGGCAGAAGTGATCCAGGTTGCGGCCCTCGGTGCCCGGTGGCGCCCCGCCTTTGGCGCCGAGCGGCCCATCCACCGGCACCAGATCAATCAACGCGGTTCCGGCCCGCAGTTGGTACAGACCCAGCGCCACCTGCACTTTTTCCACCGAACAGCCCAAAACCTCTGTGTAGAACGCCATCATGGCGCGCAGGTCGGTGACCCGCAGCACGAGGTGGTCGAGGTGTCTGATCCTGAACATCGTCAACGCCCTTCCCATCCGTTGGCCTAAGCAGCACTATGCGATTATGTCCCGACGCAGTGTGGAAGTCACGACGGACCTGTTGCTGCGCGCCTACCGCCACGGGCTGTTCCCGATGGCGGAGGGACGGGCGGGCGACAAACTGTTCTGGCTGGACCCGGTCAAACGAGGCGTCATGCCGCTGGACGAGTTTCATCTGCCGCGCCGCCTGTTGCGTACTGTCCTGTCGGACACCTTTTCCGTTACCGCCGATCGCAACTTCGCCGGCACCATCGCCGGTTGCGCCACACCGCTTCCCGACCGGACCGACACCTGGATCAATCCGCAGATCGAACACCTGTTCACCGAGTTGTTCCGCATGGGTCATGCCCACTCGGTGGAAACATGGCAGAATGGCGCCCTGGTTGGCGGATTATATGGCGTAGCCCTGGGGGGCGTGTTCTTCGGCGAAAGCATGTTCAGCTTCGTCCGCGACGCCTCCAAGGTTGCCCTGGTGCATCTGATCGCTCGGTTACGTCTTGGGGATTTTCGGTTGTTGGATACCCAGTTCGTGACGACCCATCTGGCACAGTTCGGCGCGCGGGAGATTCCGCGCGAGATCTACAAGCAGCAACTGGCGGAGTCGGTCGATTATCCGGCTGTATGGCTCACCGATCCTGAACCGGAGGCTTTGGAGAGAGAGTTCCGTCTGTTAGCCGCAGTCTAGGATCGGATGATCGCGAAGGCGCGATCATCCCGTAGTTTAGGTCTGTGCGGGTATCACGGGCCGGACATGGCCTTCTATCGCCCGGGGACGGCGGCAAATGCCGTGGACCTGCGTCTGACCGGCGGCCGTTGAGCGCACGCACCCAGATACAGTGCGGTGGCGGCGAACGTCAGCATCGCCAGATCGGCGACATCCGCCACCGCGAACGTTTCGGGCTGCACCAACCGCGCAACAAGCATCAGTAACACGATTGCCCGGTGCGGTTGCATGGCCGTTCGTAACGGATTGCCCGCTGTTGCGCCGGCCCGCCGGAACATCGTTCGCAGGCTGGTCAGTGCGGTGAGACCGAGTAACAGCAGGACGAAGCCGATAAAGGCGCCGCTGGCATTCCATTCGGTAACGGCGTTCGACAAACTCTGTCCGCGCGAAACGATCCAGGCCAATGATGCGATGTCGGCACAAAAGCAGGCCGCCGCGGCGCGGCTAACGCCGCCGTAATCGGTAATCAAATCTAATAACGGCTGAAACAATCGTTCGATTAATACGCTATCCAGTGAGGAAAACGTTTTCCGCATATCAGGGCCACTTTCACGAGAACGTGAGGCCCCTAGGAGGGTTTTTTTTATGCGAAGTCAAAGAAAATCAGATCAGGTGCATCGCGATAGCGAGTGAACCAAGGGCGGCGCCGGCTCCGATGGTTGCAGCCGCGAAGGTCAGGGCGCGCATCCGCGTCACGACCGAAACGGATGCCAGGACGATCGCGATTTCCAACGCGCCGACCGCGTATTCATAATGGTGGTAGCGGTGCTCGACCTCATTGCGTTCCGCTTCCATTTCTCTCGCCTTGGCGGCGAGCTGTTTCATGCCGGAGTCGCCTTTGGGATCGTCGCGCATGCGGGCGATATAATCCTGCGCTTCCTTGATTCGTTCCTGAATGGCAGGGTCCGAGGCATTGGGCAGGCTGGACAACAGGGCAACTTCCGATGTGCGCATGACGGAACGCAAATTCTTGGCCTGGTAGAATGCCCACTGGTCCGAGACGGCAACATGCTGCGTCAGGTAGGCGTTCTGTGACGACTTGCCGCCGATTTCCGACAGCGCCAGAACGGCGGCAAGCATCGACACCAAAATGGCCACCCAGCGCGCCCATGGGTCGGAATGCGAGGAATGCTCCTCGATCGTTTCGTGCGCCCGTTCCATCGACTCACTCACTGCGGCTTCTCCTGCATGGCGGTGTGCGCCAAGGTTTGGTCATAAGTGTACAGGTACGGTACGGGTTAAGGCCGAATCTTGCGTATAACAAGAGTGTACTGGAAGGTTGTCGCATGAAAGTACTCCATGGCATACGCGTCGTCGATTTAAGCCGCGTTCTCGCCGGGCCGCATTGCGCCCAACTGCTGGCCGATTTCGGTGCCGACGTGATCAAGGTGGAAGGACCCGGCGGCGACGAAAACCGGGGCTGGCCACCGCATGGTCCGGATGGGCAAAGTTCTAACTTTGCTTCGGTCAACCGCGGCAAGCGCGGTCTGGTGCTGGATCTGAAACAGGCGGCGGCACGGGATATTCTGCTGCGGCTGGTGCGCGATGCCGACGTCCTGATCCACAGCTTCCTGCCGGACACGGCCGCCAGGCTCGGCATCAGTCTGGAGCGTTTGCGGGCGGATAATCCGCGGCTGGTGGTGGCAACGATTTCCGGTTACGGCGCCGAAGGTCCGTTGGCGGACAAGCGTGGCTACGATCTGATGGTGCAGGCGTTCGCCGGGGTAATGTCCACGACCGGCACGCCGGGCGGCTCGCCGATCCGATGCGGCGTGTCGTTCATCGACATGTCCACCGGAATTTCGCTTTATGCCGGCATCGTCACGGCATTGCTGGCGCGGGCGACCACCGGACAGGGTAACCGGGTGCATGGATCGTTGCTGGAAACGGCGGTGGCGCTGCTGGGCTATCATGCCATTTCCTGGATGCAGTCGGGCGTGCTGCCGGTGCCGCAGGGGTCGGGAAGCGGGCATCTGGTGCCGTATCAGGCCTTCCGCTGCCAGGATGGATACATGCTGGCCGGGGCACCGAACGACGGGGCGTGGACTCGTTTCTGCGATGCGCTGGAATGCACCGAATTGTCCGCCGACCCGCGCTTCCACGGCAATGTCGCCAGGGTGGACAATCGCGATGTGCTGATCCCGATGCTGGAGGAACGCTTCGGCCGCCAACCGGTGTCGTATTGGGTCGAACGATTCGAGGCGCGGAGCGTGGCATGCTCGCCGTTGCACACAGTGGATCAGGTGATGGCGCATCCGCAGGTCGCAGCCAACGCGATGCGGATACAGGCGCGGGACGCGGATGGGGTCCAGCGCGACCTTGTCGGCACGCCGTTCAAACTGGCCGAGGGGGGAGGCGTGGCCGAGACGGCCGCTCCGCAATTGGGGGCAGATACTGCGGCGGTGTTGGCGGATCGGCTCGGCCTGTCGGCGGCAGAGATCGGTTGTCTGCGGGATCAAGGGGCGTTTGGGCCGGTGGAATAGGCAGACGGGATCGTGAAATGAAGATCCTTATTCAGGTATCCCTCGCGCCTGCCAGTGCCAGGTTGAAGCCCGCCTGAACGTCCGCCTTGCCGGACGTCCCCGGATCGGTCGTCGGTTCTTCCTGACCGTCGCCGCCGCCGAACGAGCCTCCTAATGGTACAAATTGTTCAATATGCCGGATTAAGGGTGCGGCGTTAACCGGTTGTTAGGGATTTTCGCGTATCCTTTAATAACGTGATGCCATATTAAGCGTTATGCCGATATCCTTTAATACGGTGACGCGCTATTAAAGCATCCCTTAACAAGGTCCGCCCGTGCCCGACTACCCGACCCGCCTGGGCCACTGCGAAACCACCGCCGTCGGGGGTGAGCGGGTGCGCGCCTACGTCCCGATCCCTTTGCCGCCAGTCCCGGCCGTCGATTTGACCGGCCTGCAGGCAGCGCTGGAACTGGCCAACCAGACGGTGGGGAGGCTCGATGGGATCGCCTCGGTCCTGCCCGACCCATCGTTGTTCCTGTATATGTATATTCGCAAGGAAGCCTTGCTGTCCTCGCAGATCGAGGGCACCCAATCATCGTTGTCTGACCTCTTGCTGTTCGAAGCGGCGGAAGCCCCGGGCGTTCCGATCGATGACACCCGCGAAGTGTCCAACTACGTCGCCGCGATGAACCACGGGCTTCAGCGCCTGCGCGAGGATTTCCCGCTGTCCCTTCGGCTGATCCGAGAAATTCACGCAATCCTGCTCTCGAACGGCCGGGGCCAGGACAAGGATCCCGGCGAGTTCCGCCGCTCCCAGAATTGGATCGGCGGCACCCGGCCGGGCAACGCCTTGTTCGTGCCTCCGCCGCCAAACAGGGTCATGGAGTGTTTGGGTGCGCTGGAATCCTTCATTCACACCGATACGCCGGATGTTCCTTTATTGGTGAAGGCAGCGCTGGTGCATGTCCAGTTCGAAACCATCCATCCCTTTCTGGACGGCAACGGCCGCCTCGGCCGCCTGTTGATCACGTTCCTGATGTGCGAGCGCGGCGTATTACGGGAGCCGCTATTGTATCTCAGCCTGTTCTTCAAACAAAACCGGCAAGCTTACTACGGCCATTTGCAAGCGGTGCGCGAGCACGGCGACTGGGAATCTTGGATCGCTTTCTTCCTGCGCGGCGTCACCGAAACCGCTCGGCAGGGCATCGAAACCGCCCAAAGCCTGCTACGCCTGTTCGGCAACGATCGCAGCCGGATCGAGGCCATCGGCCGGCCTGCCGCCACCGCCTTGCGAACGCACCAGTTTTTGCAGCGCCGCGGACTGACGACGATCCCGGATGCGTCGCGGCATCTCGGCTTGTCGCAACCGACGGTCACGAGTGCCATCGCGCATTTGCGGAAATTGGGTATTGTGCGCGAAACGACGGGTCGGCAGCGCGGAAAAGTGTTTGTTTACGGTGCGTTTCTGGACTTGCTGAGCGAAGGCACCGATCCCTTGCCGCGATGAGGGTCCCCCCTCTAAGCTGCCTCCACAACGAACCGGGGGAAATTGACCATGTGGGAACCGAGCAACCGCTATCCTGATCCGAATGTGCAGGTGTTGGACCCGGCGTTCAACGCGCTGCGCCTGCCGTTGGCGTCTGTCGAGCGCCTCGCCACCGGCTGCCGCTGGTCGGAGGGACCTGTGTATTTCGGCGACGGACGCTACGTGCTGTGGAGCGACATCCCGAACGATCGCATTTTGAAATGGGAAGAAGAAACCGGCGCCGTCAGCGTATTCCGGAAGACGTCGTGGAATGCCAATGGTAACACGCGCGACCGTCAGGGGCGGCTGGTGACATGCGAGCACCGCGGCCGCCGCGTTACCCGCACTGAATATGACGGCACCATCACCATTCTTATGGACAGCCATCAGGGCAAGCGCCTGAACTCCCCCAACGACGTGGTGGTGAAATCGGACGGATCGATCTGGTTCACCGACCCGGCGTTCGGCATCAGCGGTTATTACGAGGGCGAGAAGGCGGACTCCGAGATCACGCCCGCTGTTTGGCGCATCGATGGCCAGACCGGCGAGGCAACGATGATGGCGGACGATATCGAAGGGCCAAACGGTCTGGCGTTCTCGCCCGATGAATCAGTGCTGTACGTGGTGGCCTCGCGAGCCGAACCGAACCGGCTGATCCGGGCATTCGACGTTGTGGACGGCGGTCAGAAGCTGGCAAAAAACCGCGTGTTTATCGATGCCGCTGGTGGCACGCCGGACGGGTTCCGCGTTGATATCCACGGCAATCTGTGGTGCGGCTGGGGGATGGGCACGGCCGAACTGGATGGCGTGCGGGTGTTCGATGCCCACGCCAAACCGATCGGCCACATCGCGTTGCCGGAGCGTGCCGCCAATCTTTGTTTCGGCGGTAAGTTTCGGAATCGGCTGTTCATGGCGGCCAGCCACGGACTGTATTCGCTTTACGTGAACACGCAGGGCGCGGTCGGAGGCTGACCCTTACCGCATCCTTGCGATGACCGCGCGATGCACCGCCCAGGCGGCGGCGCATCCGGCCAACAGCAACGCGCCCCACAAGGCGCCTGACTGCCAGTCGCCGTCCTTCAGCCGCTCGAGCGAGAGGCCGGCGAGTTGGGCGGGATAGATGTGAACCGGTGCCCAGACGAAGGCGGATGCGACATTGGCCATGACGAAGCGACTTTGCCGCATCCCCGCCATGCCGGCGACCAGCGGGACGGTGGAGCGCAGCACCGGAACGAACCGGCAGAACGCCACGCTGTACATGCCGTAACGGTTGAAGAAGTGCTCGGCGTTCGCCATCAACGCGGGCCGGCTGACGAATGGCCAGACGCGGCGCAGCCTGACGCTGAATGTCTTGCCAATCCAGAACGAGACGAAATCGCCGATCACCGCGCCGATGATCGACAGGACCAGGAACGGCAACATCGGTTGGCCGGCCATCGCTCCGGCACCCGCCACTGCCATCAGGATGGGTGTGCCGGGGACGATGATACCGAGCACCGCGACGGCTTCGATGATGGCGGCGGCGAAAACGATCGCCAGAGCATACCCGGGATTGGATGCGACAAGACCGACCGCGGAATCAATCCAAGACCACATGAGGCTAACGCGATGCTCCTGTTGCGAAAGGTAACCGCGATTATGGTCGGTTCGGGGGCTGAAAGGAAGCGATCATTGCGGCGCGGCGCACGACGTTCTGGTGAAATACCGGTTTCGAAGGGATGGGAAAAAGAAAATTCTGTTGCTGCATTGCAGCATCCTTGAAACGCTGTGAGCGACCCCAAGATGATGGTTTCGTAATATGGCCGGCAAGCGCTGGCATCGGTAATGTAAGCGAATATATCGGTACGATCGATACTGGAAACGTCGTTTCTACTGGTTTCAATGAACAGATTGACATTCATTCTCCGTTTTTCGTGACGAACTTCAAGTCGTGGTGAATTGTCGGCCATGACAGCATGGCGAATATGCGAGCAACGCCGATAGACGTTCGGTATGGCAGACGATCAAACCTGAACCCGGAGTCAATACGCATGCGTTTTCGAAGCGCGATCCTCGCCACCACGCTGTTCGTCACACCCGCCGCCGCGATGCTGTTCGCGTCGGATGCGGCCATGGCTCAACCGATCACCGGCCTGTACATCGGCGGTGGGGCGGGACTGCACGCCCCGCAAGACCCCAACGTGACCGCGTTGGGGACAGGGTACGGGTCATCCAGGCTGAAAATTGACGAGGGGTATGGCTACAACGCCAATTTGGCCGTCGGCTATGGTGTCGGCAACGGGTTTCGCTTCGAGATTGAAGGCGACTTCATGCACAGCGATGTGCGTCATCTGCTTGGCACTCCGTTCCCGACCGCCAGCAGTGGGACGGTACGCACCTGGGGCGTGATGGGTAATGTCCTGTTCGACATGGATGCCGGATTGCCCTGGATGTATCCCTATGTCGGGCTTGGCGCCGGCTATCAGTGGACAAAGTTGAACCCTTTGACCTCGGTGCAGCCCGGTGGGCCGTTTGCGTCCTCCACAACCGGGCAAAGCGGCGCATTCGCCGGACAGGCGATTATCGGCGCCTCCTTCCCGGTGCCGAACGTCCCGGGTCTGTCGGTCACGGCCGATTACCGGTTTATGGATATCCTGGGCGGCGAGAAATACAATGGCCTGGTCGTCTCGGCGGCTGGCGCCGGCCGGTCGGAGCTGAAGCTGCATAACCAGTTTGATCATGAACTGGTGATCGGCGTCCGCTACGCTTTCAACGCACCGGCGCCCGCCGCTCCACCGATGTCGCCGGCCCCCGTAGCCGTCCCGGCGCCGGCCCCGGCTCGGTCCTATTTGGTGTTCTTCGACTGGGACAAGGCCGATCTGACCGATCGCGCGAAGTCGATCGTGAAAGAGGCCGCGGATAACTCGACGCATGTCCAGGTCACGCGGATCGAGGTTAACGGCTACACGGACACCTCTGGCACCCCGGCCTACAACCAGGGCCTGTCGATCCGGCGCGCCAAGGCGGTGGCGGGCGAACTGGTGCGTGACGGCGTGCCGGAAAGTGCCATCAACATCCAGGGTTTCGGCGAAACCCACCTGCTCGTCTCCACCGGCCCGAACGTGCGCGAGCCGCAGAACCGCCGTGTAGAAATCGTATTCCGCTAGTCGCCCGGAAGGGCCGTGGGCCACCATCCCGCGGCCCTCTCGTTTGAGTCGCAGCAATCCCCGGATGGCGCTAAAATGGCTGACGGGACCAGATTGCGAACCATGCAAGACACACACATCATCGACCGGGTTTCGGAAGAGCATCTCTGGGATCAGGTCCTCCATCGCCAGGCCGGCGCCGATTTCCTCTACGCGGTCACCACCATGGGCGTGTATTGTCGGCCGGCTTGTCCGTCCCCACGGCCCTTGCGCAAGAACACGCGGTTCTTCCGGTCGCCACAAGAAGCCGAGGGGGCCGGATTTCGAGCCTGCAAGCGCTGCGACCCGAAAGGCGAGCGTGCCAGGATCGCGCAGGACGTCGTTCGCGATGCCTGCGGCTTCATCGAAGCCAGCGAGGATAGTCCCGCACTGGACGTGTTGGCGAAACGATCCGGCTACTCGCGGTTCCACTTCCTGCGCATGTTTCGTGACCACACCGGCGTGACTCCGCGTGGCTATGCCGAAGCCGTCCGCGCCCGCCGCCTGCATGCGTCTCTGGCCGATGGCAACAGGGTGATCGATGCGGTGGCGGAGGCCGGCTACGGCTCCGAAAGCCGGGTCTATGAAAAGACCGCCACCCTGCTCGGTATGACGCCCGGGGCGGCGCGCCGAGGCGGGCAGGGGGAGCGTATCCGCACCGCCTTTGCCGACTGTCCGTTCGGCCGCCTGTTGGTGGGCGCGACCGGCAAGGGCGTTTGCTTCATCGGGTTCGCGGAACCGGATGAAGCGTTGATGGCCGATCTCCGGCGGCGGTTCCCGCAGGCCACGGTCACCACCGACGACGCGGCTTTGTCGGAAACAGTCAAAGCCGTGCTGGATTTTCTGCGGGAGCCGAAACAGGCGCTGGACCTGCCGCTGGATCTGCGAGGCACCGCGTTCCAGCAACGGGTCTGGCAAACCCTGTGCAGCATCCCCTCCGGCGAGACCCGCACCTACGCTCAGCTTGCCGAGATGGCAGGCAATCCGAAGGCCATACGAGCAGCGGCGCGGTCGTGTGCGGTTAATCCGGTGGCTCTGGCGGTGCCGTGTCATCGGGTCATTGGCAGCAACGGCAAGCTGACCGGCTACCGTTGGGGTGTTCCCCGCAAGCAGGCTCTCCTGGAACAGGAACGCAAGCTTGCGGGTGCCGAACGGTCTACGCTTCCGGCCTGAAGCCCAGGATTCGGGCGAAGCGATCACAGTAAGCCGGCCAAACCTCCGGGTTCAGCAAACGCGGAGGTTTCTGGCCGTCCAGAATATCCAGCATCTGCTCAGCAGCGATCCGGGCGATATTGTGCCGCGATTGCCGCGTGATCCCCGCCGTGTGCGGGCTGACCAGCACGTTATCAAACCGAAGTAACGGATGGTCCGACGGCGGCGGCTCGTCCTCCCAAACATCCAGGCCGGCGCCCGTAATCTGCTTCGCTGTCAGCGCCGCCGCCAGATCGTCCTCGTTGTGGATGCCACCGCGCGCTGTCGTAATGAAGAACGCATGCGGCTGCATCATGGCGAACTGAGCCGCGCCCATCATGCCCCGTGTTTCCGCCGTGTGCGGGCAGTTGATTGAGACGTAGTCGGCCACACGCAGCATATCTTCCAGGGTCGCCGCCTTCTCCGCCCCCTTCGCGGCCAGTTCCGCCGCCGTCTGATACGGATCGTAGGCGATCACCCGCATCTGAAACAATCCGCGGCACAGCTCCGCCACGCGGCTGCCGACATGCCCGAGTCCGATGATTCCGATCGTGCGCCCCTGCACGTCATCGCCCATGAAGTCGCGCCGGTTATAGGCGGCGCCGCTGCGCATCGCATGGTCCGACTGAACGATCCGTTTTGACAACGTCAACATCATCGCCATCACATGTTCGGCGACACCTTCCTTGTTGCCACCGGCCTGGTTCACCACCGCAACCCCGGCCGCCGTCGCGTCCGCCAGGCTGACCGTATCGAAGCCGGCGCCATTCGTGGACAGCACCAACAGGTTCGGGCATCGCGCCAAAAGCGGCGTGTAACCCTGCAACTTCATCGCCAGTTCCTGCCGGCTGCTGCCAATTTGATACGCATGCCCGTGAGTCAATATCGGCTCCAGCACATCGTCCGGCGTGTCATTGACGATTTTGTCCACATGGATATCCGGCCGTTGCGCCAGGATTTCCAGATAGATCGGGGCGGCCACGTCGTTCGCGTAGAAAACCCGCTTTGTATTCGGCGCCATTGTTGGTCTTTCATCGGACGGTTAGAGTTTCCCCAGTTAGCCCAACCCACCGCCGCCGGGCAAATTCCGCCCCCGGACACATCATGGGAGCAACCACAATGAATCTCGCCGGAAAAGTCGTCCTGATCACCGGAGCCGCCCGCGGTCTCGGTTTCGAATACGCGCGCAGCCTGGGACAGGCCGGCGCGCATATCGTCGCCGGAGACGTCTCCGATTGTGCCGCCGCTGTTGCCGCCGCCGGCAATGATGCGTTCGGCGTCAGCCTGGACGTGTCGGACATTGCCGCGTGCGGCAGCATGGCGGAACGCGCGATGGAGCGCTTTGGACGCATCGACGCCCTGATCAATAACGCCGCGCTGTATGGCTCCCTGCGCGGCGGCCGGTTCAACCAGATCGCCGAAACCGACTGGGACGCCGCGATGGCGGTCAACGTCAAAGGCATCTGGAATTGCTGCAAAGCCGTCGTCCCGGCGATGCGCCAGTCAGGCGGCGGATCGATCGTCAACATCGCCTCCCTGGCCGCCACGTATGGCATGCCGTTCGCCCTGCACTACACCACATCGAAAGCCGCCGTGATTGGTCTGACCCGGGGCCTCGCCCGCGAACTCGGCCGCGACAACATCCGTGTCAACGCGGTCGCCCCAAGCGCGGTGATGACCGAAGGCACGGTCGAATTCCTGGGCGACAAATACGACCGCGGCCTGGAGGTGATTCGTGGCAACCAGTCGATCCAACGCACGCTGGAGCCGGCCGATCTGGTCGGCACCATCGCCTGGCTGATCGGTGACGGCAGCCGGTTTGTCACCGGTCAAACGATCGCTGTCGATGGCGGAACCGTGATGCTGTGACGGGTTTCAGAAGCAGTCGGGCTTCCTCGCCCCGCTGCCGTAACCCGACCCATCGTTTCGGTGCGGACACACAACGCTGATGTCGATTGCCAGGCCGGCCGGTCCCGGCGCACCCGCTTGCGCCGGTTCGGCCGGCCGCAGCACCGGCCCGACGCCGTACGCAATAAAGTAACGCGCCACATTCCGCACCCGATCGTCCTGGCGGTCAGCCGGCAGGTTGGACGTGTCGGTCACCCGAACCCGCATCAGGTCCGGGTCCAACAATCCCTCGACAATACCCGCCCGCACATCGGCCCCCCGCTCGGTCAGCACATCCGGATCGGCGGGAAAAGCCAAAGGATCGAGCAAGGTGACCCGAGCCCCGTCCTGCGTCCGCTCCACCACCGCTCGGTGCGCCGCGATGTCGGGTGCCAGTTGTGCCTCCAACCGCCGATCCAACAGTTGGGCGGTTTTCTGTTCGGGGGAGGCGGCGCACGCGGCTATCGCCAGCAACGGCAGGGCCAAAAGAAGTCGAATAGCGGTGCTCATGGTCCGAACGATCCCCTTTCCGTTCAGAAACATGAACGCTCGGCCCGATCGCTCCGCAAGGGGCGCGGCAATCACGAAAACGCTTTCCCGATCACCCCGACCGATCACCCCGACCGGGCAGGCGAGGCCACCGAACCTGAACCGTGCCGCACCCCGGCCTCGCCGCCGGCCCGATAGATCGCACTCTGCCGCAACAGCTCTGCCTTGAACGATACCTTTTCCGGCCGACCGGCCTGCGGCATGGCGACGCTACCCCGGATCGCACTCGCCGTTGTTGCAGCCTGTGGTTGCGGAGTGATCACTTTCGCCGAGGCCGGCGTTGCCTGCGGTGCCGGCGCTGCGGGGGCACGCGGTGGGCAGGCGGCCTGGTATTCCTTCATGATACCGGCCAGCCCGGCCTCAAACGCGGCCGTCTCCGCCCGCGCGTCCACCGGTTTGGGCTGCTTCGCGGGCTGTTCGGTTGGCGGACGCGTCCTTTGGTCGCGCCGCCGCTGCATCATGGTGCGCTCGCTTTGATTGGCGGAGCGGTGCAGCGCGTTGGCACGGCTGTAGGCGCGCATCTGTTCGGGAAACGCCATGTCACGTGACGCGGCTTTGCCGAGGAGGGCAACGGAGGCCAGTGAAAAAGCCACGATGCGGGCGGCGCTGATGTAATCCGCGTGGCTTTCCGGCGCATAGGCCTGAAGCGCGCTGATCGCCATGCGGGTTGCCAGCAAATGGTCCACCGGCCCGATCTCAAACAAGCAGGTGAGGTGTGCGGCAGCGACCGCCCGTAAGCCAACCTGCGGGTCGGCGGTGAAAGGGAGGTTTGAGGGTTCGGCGGGGTTGGACATGGATGGGGCGGCCTTGGGTTGAGGGTGATTGTGTTCCTTATATGTTCTTTACAATGTTAGGTTGTAGAAAGGCAAGGAAAAAAGGTAGATTATGGACAAGCAACGGCTCCACAATCGTGTCGGACCTCAGTTTCGGCAGGGCGGGCGGGCTTGCGAACCTCGGAACCAGTCTCCATATTCTAAGTACTTTGGAAGGAGGCCCTATGGTCACCGTGACAGGCGAGCAGCTACAAAAATCCAGCGGCTACGTACGCGCCGAAGCCAGGAGGGCGCCAGTAGAGGTGACATATCACGGCCGGCCCGAACTGGTTGTTCTGTCTGTCGAGGATTACGCCTTACTCCGGCAGAACCGAAAGTTGGCCGTGCGGCGCTCTGACCTGACCGCTGCAAAGCTGGAGCGTATCGCCAACAATCGGATGGATACGGAACACGCGGACCTCGACGCCCTGATGGACGATTAAATGGATGCCCCTGCCGGCGCCGAAGCTCGGTTTGGTCGTCCACTATGGTTTCATTTGGGCCGGGATGGGGCGCCGTCGTCCACCGGACGCGGGGAAGGATCGGCCGTGCCTGATCGTTGACGTCGAGCGCGTCGAGGAACCTGCGTTGGGTGGCCGTGGTGTCGTCCGTGTCACTTACTTGCCGATATCCCGGGTTGCCCCCCGAGGCGACGAACATGGGATTGCTATCCCGCCGCGCGTGGCACAGCATCTCGGACTGAAACCACAGCAATCATACATTTATACATCTTATGCGGTCGAGGATGATTGGCCGTTTGATTTGGCGCGCGTGCCGGGGGCGATGGACAGATTCGACTATGGGTTCGTGCCGCCCCGACTGTTTGAAGCAGTCGTTACGAGTTTCAAAGCTCAGAGGACCGCGCAACCGGATCTCCCGCACCGCCGATGAGAGTGGCAGGTCTTACGGCTTGCGTCCCTCGATAAACGCCGAAATAACGAAATCCTCCACGCCGCGTCCGGGCGCCCAATCCGCGATCATCGCCCGGCTCTCGGGCTTTACCGTCACGACGACCCCGGTGAACCCGGCGGCCGACAGCCAGGCCTCGATCTTCGCCGCCGGGGCAGCCCCCGACACGCAGCCGCAGATCAGGTCCGCATCGCCGCACAGATCGGCCGGCAGCGTCACGGTATTCACCACGTCCGAGATCGCCAGCCGCCCGCCTGACTTCAACACGCGGAACGCCTCGCGAAAGACTTGCTCTTTATCCGGCACCAGATTGATCACACAGTTCGACAGAATAACGTCGGCGGTGTTGTCGGCGACCGGCAGGTGTTCCAGCTCGCCAAGCCGAAACTCGACATTGTCCGCGGCGATCGCGATGGCATTGGCGCGCGCCTTGGCCAGCATCTCATGCGTCATATCGACGCCGATTACATGCCCGGTGGGACCAACCGCCTTGGCCGCGAGGAAGCAGTCGAACCCGGCGCCGCTGCCCAGGTCGATCACCGTCTCGCCCGGCCGCAGCGCGGCGATCGCGCCGGGGTTGCCGCAGCCTAGCCCGAGATTGGCACCATCCGGAACAGCGTCCACATCGGCCTCGGAATACCCCATCGCCCGCGCCTTGGCCTTCGCGTCCGGCGTGGAGGTCGGTGCGCAGCAGGACGGGGCAGGGGCGCGGCAGCTCTCGGCGGCGGCGATGCTGCCATAGCGCTCGCGAACCAAGGTTTTGATGTCCGGCGTGTCCATGCGGGCAGTTCCTTTTGAAGGCGGCGGCGTATCCCGAGCGGGCGATTGCCTCACCCTGCCGCGCCGCATCTGTCTCCGCAAGCGCGACCCTGGCGAACCGCGCCCCCTTATCTCTCGGCCAATGCGGGCGTATCATGGCGGTGACGCCAAATGGAAAGTGGGCCCATGTTTTCTGTCGGACAAATGGTCTATCATCGGACCCGGAACACCAGCGGCAAGGTCCTGGAGTGTGACGGGGACACCGTCTATCTCGTGCAGGAAAACGGCGTCGAGATCGAATTTCGCACCGGCGATCTGACGTCCACTCCGCCCTCCGGCAAAAGCGCTCCCGCCACCATCGCCCGAGGCGCTCCCCCTGCCGCCGCCGCCGTTCCGTCCCGGGTGCTGACCGGCAACGATATCACGGACGAGCACCGCAAGGTCCTGTCCATCATTCCGCCGCGCACCCTGCAGTCAGTGACGGCGTTGTTCGAGCGGCGACCCCGGGCCGGCCGGTTCAGTGCGCTGGACGTCGCCCAAAAGATCAACTTCATCGCGGAGGTCACGGCGGTGCCATACCGGACGATGAAAGAATTCAGCGACCGTCCCAGTGAGCTGGGATTGATGATGGCGCGCGGCCTGTCCATCAGCGCGGGATCGGCGCCATAGCCGGGCTGCCCCTCGTTCATTCGTAACATCCCGTCTATGATGCGATCCGACGGCATACTGTCAGTCCACATGCCCGAGGCATGACGTCCGATTCGAAGGGAAGAAATCCACGATGTCCGAGACCCGTTTCCCCCCGCTCACCGAAGAGCAGATGACCGAAGAGCAGCGCGCCGTTGTCGAGGCGATCCAGGCTGGCCCGCGCGGCGCCGGCTTGCGCGGCCCGTTCAACGCATTGGTGCGCAGCCCGGTGCTGTGCGATCTGGTGCAGCGAGTCGGCGCCTATGTGCGCTTCGGCACCTCGCTGCCCGCGCCGTTGAACGAGTTGGCGATCTGCATGGCCGGCCGTAAATGGGGCGCGCAGTACGAATTCTATGCGCACCGCCGCCTGGGCATCGACGCCGGCCTGAACCCGGCGATTCTGGATGCGGTCGCACTCGGCCGCCGCCCGGCGGACATGACCGGCGACGAGACCATCGTCTATGAGTTCGTCACGGACCTGCTTTCGACCGGCCATGTGTCCGACAGCCGCTATGCCGCCGCGATGGACCGGTTCGGTGAGCGCGGGATCATGGATATGGTCGGCGCCGTCGGGTACTACAGCCTGGTGTCGATGGTGCTGAATGTCGCACAGGTGCCTTTGCCGGAAGGTGTGGAGCCGCTGCTGAAGCCGCTCTGATCAGAGGAACCGGGGCAGGCGGCAAATGCCGTCTGCGCCGTTGATTGACCGCCGTTTCAGGACTGGGCGTCGGGCGACAGCACGATGCAGTTGGACCGGCCGTGCGTGATTTTCTCGCAGGCCTGAATCGCGGTGTCGCGCGACATTCCAGTCATCCGAGCCCGCCATAGAGTGCCATGGCCTTGATGCACGCTGGCGACAAAGGGATGGGCAACCGCCAGTTCCGCCTCGGCCTTGCCGTGCGCCGTGACCAAGGCGCTATGCGCCAGACCCTGATTGCCGAATGCGCCGATCTGGATCGCCCATTGGCCGGTTGTGGCGGCGCCGTGACGAGCGGGCGCCGCGTCGGCGGCGTTCGCCGAACCGATCAGCCGGAAGCCACCGTGTGGCGCCGGTGGTGGCGTCGGGTTGGTGGTCAGGAAGGCGAGTTGCTGGCCGGCCGGTCCGCCCCTACGGGTGGGTTCGGGAAGCTGGGCCACCTCAACCGCGGAACGCTGCGGTACGCGACCGCCACCGGCCGGCCTGGCGTTGGCCAGCATGACCGGACGGCTGTAGCGCTTACCCGCCGGAATGTTGATCGGCAGCGTGTTCATCGCCAGTTCGTCGGCGGCGGAGCGGTTGTTCGGATAAATCCCCCGCAGGTTGGGTCCGATCATCGCAACGTAGTGGCGGGTCTCGTCCGGCAGCGGCCGTACGTTGGCGAGGTAATCGTCCAGGCGCGCCGGGCCGGCATTGTAGGCGGCCAGGAAGCCCGGCGAGCCGTATAGTTCGTACATTTCCCGCATATAGGCGACGCCGGCCATGATGTTGTCATGCGGATCGAACGGATCGTCGCCCAGATTATAGCGGTCCCGCAGCTCATCATACGTGCCGGGCATCACCTGCATCAGGCCCATGGCGCCGGCGCCGGACGTGATCAACTTACCGTTTTGGAATTCCTTGCCGCCGGATTCCACCCGCATGAGGGAGCGAATCCAGATGTCCGGCAGATCGAACCGAGCCGAGGCTTCGCGAATATACGGACCCCACGGGTCTTCCGGCGGACCCGGCGGGTTGTAATCGTGCTTCGCGTGCGCGGCGTAGCGGGCCGATTCCTGCATGGCATCCTGATGCGGGACGGTGCCGCAGGCGGCTAGACCGGCCAAAAGAGCCAGGGTGCCGGCGATTCGGAGGCGCTTTTGGGCGCCCGTGCGGGTGACGGCGAGTCGGTCCGGTACAGTCATACGAAGGCGTCTCCGTGGCGGCGCGACAAACAGGATACGTCACGGGACGCGAGACGTCGCCGCTTACCCAAACACTCAGGAACGATGTCTAAATCATTAACGGGCTTCGATCTTTTAGGCAAGTCATCTCGAACTTGTCCCGTCTAATCAGGTTGCGCCCGGTTTTATCGTGTTTCGGTCGGGGGTGAAGATCACAACGTACACAAAAATATTACCGTAATGCAATTTTTGTCATCACCCTGCCGGTTGGGCCGGATGTTGTGCCACGCTGCCGGATGGGCTATGCGCCCGGCGACATGAGCACCTCTATATCGACGATCGCCGCAACGACCGACCTGGACCTGAAGGCCGAGATTACGGCGATCGGCCGCAACCGGTTGGCGGTGGACGATCTGATGCGCGGCGCTCGCCTGTGGCGCCTGGCCCTGGCTCTTGGCTGGCTCGACATTCGCCTGCGTTACCGCGGTTCCATGCTCGGTCCGTTCTGGCTGACGATCTCCACCGGCGTCATGGTGACGGCGCTGGGTTTTCTGTATTCGACGCTGTTCAAGATGGATTTGCGCGAATATCTGCCGTTTCTGGCGCTGTCGCAGGTTCTGTGGGGCTTCTTGGCGGCGCTGGTATCGGAGGCGTGCACAACGTTCACTGACGCCGAGAGCGTCATCCGATCGGTTCGCATGCCGTTTTTCGTGTTTTCCGCGCGCACCCTTATCCGCAACTTTATCGCGTTGGGTCACAACATCGTGGTGATCGTGGTCGTCTTCGCGATCTTCGAAATATGGCCCGGCTGGGGCTTGATCCAGGCGATTCCCGGGTTGCTGCTGTGGGTGATCGATTCGCTGGCTCTGACCCTGTTGCTTGGGGCATTTTGCGCCCGGTTCCGGGATATCCAGCCGATCGTCAATAGCGTGATGCAGATCGCGTTTTTCGTGACACCGGTGATCTGGAAACCCAGTCAGCTTGGGGCTGGAGTCGATAATCTGCCGTTCAATCCGTTCTACGACCTGTTGGAGATCGTCCGTGGCCCCCTATTGAACGAGCCCGGTTCGGCTGCCATGACGTGGGCAGGTGCGATGATCTACAGCCTGGCGTTGTGCAGCATTTCCTGGGCATTCTTTGCCCGGGCGCGCGGTCGCATCACATTCTGGATTTGAACATGCCGCATAGCGCGTCGATCACCGTAGAGAATGTTTCGGTTCAGTTTCCGCTGTATCATGGCAGTTCCCGCAGCCTGAAAAAAATGGTCGTGGCGGCCGCGTCCGGCCGGCTGGCGCAGGACACGCAGCAGCGTGTCGTGGTGCGGGCACTGACCGATATCAACCTGCAACTGGGACGTGGCGACCGGCTGGGTCTGGTCGGATCCAATGGTGCGGGAAAGACCACGCTTTTGCGCGTGCTGGCCGGGATTTATGAACCGGCGATGGGCCGCTTAAAGGTACATGGTAGTTTAAACGCGCTGCTCGATCCCAATCTTGGGATGAACATGGAACTGACGGGGCGGGAGAATATTCTGCTGCGGGGGCTTTATAACGGCCTGCCGAAATCGGCGCTGCCCCGCCTGGAAGATGACGTTGCGGAGTTCGCTCAATTGGCGGATTTTCTCGATCTGCCGGTACGGATTTACTCGGCCGGCATGGTCGTGCGGTTGGGTTTTGCGCTCGCCACCGCGATCAGGCCGCGGATTCTGCTGATGGACGAATGGTTCCTGGCCGGCGACGCGGCGTTCCTGGACAAGGCCCGCGCCCGGCTTGAGGAGATGGTCCGTGGTGCGGACATCCTCGTGCTGTCCAGCCACAACATCGATATCGTAAAAGAATGGTGCAGCCGGGTCCTGTGGCTGGATCAGGGCCGGATCATCGCCGACGGCCCGGCCGCCGACGTGCTGAACCAGTACCTTGGTCTGCCCGCCGACGAGCCGGTTGGTGTATTGGGGTAGCCGACTATCGCAGCACGGCTTCCACCGCCGCGGCGATACTGAACAGCCTGGCATCGCCCATCGTTTCGCCCATCAGCATCAGGCCGACCGGGGCATCGCCTGCGCGATGACAGGGAACCGAAATCGCGCAACGGTCGAAAAAGTTTCCCAGCGCGGTGTTCCGCAGGATCAGCATGTTGATACTGTTGTAGGCACGTTCGTCATCCAGATCGGCGATGCGCGGAGCAACCATCGGCACGCTCGGCATCAGTATGCAATCGTAAGGTTCGGTCGCGCGGTCGAAGCTGGCGATCAAGCGGGCGCGGGCGTGCGTTAAGTCCAGATAGTCCGCCGCGCTCATGTGTTCGCCGCGCGCGATGCGAACCCGAATGCGGGGATCGTAGCCGGAGCCTTGTGTCGCCAGCAGGTGGCGATGCCAGGCGTACGCCTCCGACGCCGCGAAGCCGCCCTTGGCATTGACGCCGGGGAGTTCAGCGAAATCGTGGAAATGCGTCCGTTCGATTCGGGCACCGGCGGCGGACAGACTCGACAGGGCCGCGTCAAAGGCGGCGGCGACGGTGTCGTCCATCCCGTCCAGGACCATATTGTCCGGCACCGCCAGCCGCAGGCCGTCCAGGCGAGCGGGGATTGGCGGGGAGGGTCTTGCACCAGCAAGGATCGCGTCGATCTCCGCGCAGCAGGCCACGCTGGGGGCGAGCGGGCCGACTGAATCCAAGGACGGGGCCAGCGGCAGGACTCCGTCGATCGGGATCCGTCGCGCCGTCGGCTTGTAACCCACGATGCCGCAGAACGCGGCGGGGATGCGGCACGATCCGCCGGTATCGGTGCCGAGTCCGGCCGCCGCCATGCCGTCGGCGACCGCCACCGCCGTGCCGGACGAACTGCCGCCCGGAATGCGCTTCGACGCGCGATCCCACGGGCTGGCCGGCGTGCCGTAATGCGGGTTGATTCCCAGGCCGGAGAACGCGAACTCCGTCATGTTCGTGCGTCCCACCGGGATGAAGCCGGCCGCGATCATGCGGGCCACAACTGGAGCATTGGCTTTCGCGTCAGGGGCGTTGGCGAGCACAGCCGACCCGGCGGGGGTCGGTTCCCCCGCGATGTCGAACAGGTCCTTCAGCGCGATCGGGATGCCGGCATAGGGACCGGGCGAGCGGCCGTGTTTGCGCAAAACGTCCGCCGCATCCGCCATCGCGCGGGCCTGATCGGCATGGACCTTGATGAACGCGCGTGCGCCCTCGCCATTCGGATCGGCGATCCTCGCCAGGCTTTCTTCAATCAATGACCGGCTGGTGGTCGTTCCGCCGGCCAGGGCCTGGGCGAGTTCGTCAATTTTGCGCATGATGCCTCCCGATGCGAATCCACAGGAGCATGCCATGACTGACACGCCTGCCAAACCCATCCTTATCACCGGAGCCTCCGGCGCGCTCGGTCGCGTCCTGGTCAAGGCACTCGGAGCGCAGGGCTGGCGGCTGGTGCTGACCGATCTGGCGCCGTTTCCGGACCCGGTGCCAGCCGGGGCACAGTTCATCAGGGCCGACCTGTCCGATGGCGTGACGATGCTGCGTCTGGCCGAGGGCTGCGGCACGATCATCCATCTGGGCGGCGTCTCGGTGGAGCGTCCGTTCGAGGAAGTTATCGGGCCGAATATTCGTGGCCTGTATCATATCTATGAGGCGGCGCGGCGGGAGAAGGCGCGGGTGATCTTCGCGTCGTCGAACCACTCGGTCGGGTTCCATGAGCGGACAGAAAGCCTGCCCGCCGATACGCAGTTCCTGCCCGACGGGTACTACGGTTTGTCGAAAGCCTATGGCGAGCTGATGGGCCGGATGTACTGGTTCAAGCACGGCGTGGAATCCGTCAATGTGCGGATCGGATCGGCAACGGCGGAGCCGGTAAACGCGCGGATGCTGGCGTCGTGGATGTCGTATGGCGATTTCTCCCGCCTGATGGAACGCTGCGTGCTGACCCCGACAGTGGGCAATGTCGTGATCTGGGGGGCTTCAAACAACAGCAGAATGACCTGGTGGCGAGACGACGCCCGTGCCGCGCTGGGTTGGGTCCCGGTGGACAGCGCCGATCCGTTCGCGGGTCAGTTGGCGGCGGCGGTCAGTGGCGATCCCGTAGAGGAACGTTACATGGGCGGCGGGTATTGCTCGATCGAATACACCAGGGGCGCACCGGCGCCGGTTTGGGGGCAAGACTGATGTCCGAGGGCGTCTTGTACATCGGCCACAAGCGCTATTCGTCGTGGTCGATGCGCGGGTGGCTGCCGGTTCGATTGGCGGGGCTGGACGTGGATGTGCGGGTGATCCGTTTCACACGCCCCGGCCCGACGAAAGCCATCGCCGAATTGTCGCCGAACGGGCTGGTGCCGTTTCTTGAACATAATGGCGCGCGCGTGTGGGAGTCGCTGGCGATCTGCGATTACTGCGCGGAGATGTGTCCATCGTTGTGGCCGGCGGATCGGGTGGCGCGGGCGCACGCGCGGTCGATCTCGGCCGAGATGCATGCCGGGTTTCGCGAACTGCGCATGGCGATGTGGATGAATTTGGGGCGCGATTTCGCGGGACTCGGGCGGACGCCGGGGGCGCTGAAGGATATCGCACGGATTGAGGCTTTGTGGGCCGAAACGCGGGCGCGGTTCGGCGGCGGCGGGCCGTTTCTGTTCGGGGCGTCGTTTGGCGCGGCGGATGCCATGTTCGCGCCGGTGGTCGCTCGGTTTTTGGGCTGGAAGCCGGAGTTGACGGCGGAGAGCGCCGCCTACTGCGCGGCGGTGCGGGCACATCCGTTGGTGGCGGAGTGGTATGACGGGGCGGCGGCGGAGCCCGAGGCGTGGTTGATCGAGGATTATGAGAGGGTGTCCGCCGGATAGAGCGATGAGGGGGTTCTGCCCCCGATCGCGCGCTTCGAGAGTGGAACACCAAGCGGCGCGTTGCATCGACTGTCGAGTCGCTCACCCCGCCAAACGGCCATCACCCCGCTCGTCGAGAAACTGCTCTCCCGCGTAAAACAGGCCACCAATCCCGGCGATGATCAGAAACACGGTCGTATCGCCGACAGCCTTCAGCGTTTCCGGATCGACGACCCCGGCCAACAACAGCAGGGACCCGGCGAATGTCGCCGCATCGGACAGCCGAGCCATATTGGTGGGGGCGGCTCCGCCATGCAGACGCGCGAGGCTTTTGCGGCCGAACAGATAGAGCGCGAATAAAGCGATAAACCAGAGACGGACGCTGGCGGTGGTCTCAGGCGGCGCCGTCAGCCAGTCCGGAACGCTCACGCCTGCTCGCGCGCACCGATCACCGCGCCCGCCAGGACGCCCGCAACGGCGACAACCGTCTGCGCGATCGGGGTGTAGTCCCACCCGGCCATCTGGAAAACCACACCGCCGGAAGCCGATGCCAGTAGCCCGATCACCGTGCCACCCCGCACCATGAGCGAGAAGCGGCTGGGGTGTCTTCCGAGGACCGAAACGCCTGCTTGTGCCACGACTGCACGCTCCGCCATGCTACTTTCTCTGACCTTCGACGGCCAACCAAAAGCGAAAATAGTGCGACCATCCGTCAGTTTCAACATCGTTCGCTCCTGAAGCGATCAACTTGCATACAGCTATCTGTAGTTGTATTTTTACCTGAAACTGAGACGCATGTCACCTATTATGTGTGACCGCTCGCACGATTTCTGCCGCCATGCCAAATCTAATGGCCGAATGGCTTGCCATAGTCGCCCGAGAACTATTGCTTCCCATGGATACGCGACGAGCACACGCATCTGTATTCATCAGACCCCATTTTGTTTCTTCGGGGGCCTTCGTCACGGCGTCCCCGACCCGGCCTCACCCCGCAGCAGCCGTAACTCCCACGGCATGATCACGCGCCGGAAAATGACCGGATCGGTCCAGCCGCGCGGTTCGCGCCCCAGATGGCCGCCCTGCGGATTGATCCAGGCATCCTTCGGGACATCGCCGCTGTGCAGCAGCAGATCGAGGTCGCTGATCGGCACTTGCGTGTCCTTCGCTCCGCCCACGATCAGCATCGGCCCGGTCGGCTTGCCGATCAGTCCCTGCGCCACCAGGGACAGTTTTGGAAACGCCTCGGAAAGCGTGTCGATCGTCTCGCCGCCCTCCACCACGTTCAGAAAGGCGGGCACGACATCGAACAGATATTCGCGGTTACCGAGAAGATTGGTGCGCAGGAAGTCGGCGTGCAGCGCGGTATCGACGGGCGGCGACTGTGCCACCACGCCCAGCAGGCGGCCATGTTCGGTGATCGCCAGCTTGGTCGCCCAGTAACCGCCGAAGCTGACACCGTGCGCGACGATCCGATGCGAGTCCACCTCCGGCCGCGTCTGTAGATAATCGAGCACGGCGGAGAACATGCGATCGGCGGTAGGACTGACCTTGATCGGCGCCTGCCCGGTGCCGGGGCTGTCCACGGCGAAATAGCCGACGCCGGACGGCAGAATGGCGTTGTAGGTCTCGGCCACCGTCTCCTTGCGGCTATCCAGACCGCTGATCGCCAGGATCAGCGGCACCGGACCGGACGCACCCTTCGGCAGCCGCAGATAGCCGGTGATGGTTCCACTCTCGAATGGAATGCGCACGGTTTCAAGTTTCGGGTCCAGCGTTACGGCATGCCGAGCATAGGCGTCCAATGCCTTGCGGTAGGCCTCCTTCTTGCCAGTGGAAGACGGCACAGGCCATTGCGCGAAGTAATACAGCCGCCACGCCCGAACATAGTTGGCATCGGCCTTCTCCGGATGCGCTACCGCGTCTGCCATGTAACGGTCGGCGACCCGGCTCCAACTTACAGCCCAATCGTCGGGATCGCGGGTGTGTAGCGGGGCGAGGGCGTCGCGCACGTCCGCCGGGTCCAGCCCGATCAGAGGGTAGTTGCCGCGATCGGCGCGCGCCTGCGCTTCTGTGCGGATTTCGTCGATGGTGCGTTCCGGTGCCTGCGCTTTTGCGACACCGCCGCACAGGGCCAGCAGCATCGCGGCCAACCGGACATAGCGGATCCCGGACCACGTGGTCATTTTGGACACGACGGTGTTTCCTCCTCGAACAGCGATTCCGTTATCCAGCTATTCCACTGTCGAATCAGGTTGGGAGCCTGTCAAGAATGTGCCGCGGCCTTAACGCGGCGCGGCCGGGGCTGTTGACCCGGCCGCCTCCGCATTCAATACGTCGCCCGGCCGCCGGACACGTCGAACACCGCGCCGGTGGAGAAACTGCACTCCTCGCTCGCCAGCCACAGGATCAGCGACGCCACCTCATCGATCGCACCGAACCGGCCGACCGGGATTTTCGACAGCATCCAGTCGATCTGTTCTTGCGTCATCTGGTCGAAAATCGGTGTCTTCACTGCTGCCGGGGTCACGCAGTTGACGCGGATTTCGCTTGCCGCCAGTTCCTTGCCGAGCGACTTCGTCAGCCCGATGACGCCGGCTTTCGACGCGGAATAGGCGGAGGCGTTCGGATTGCCTTCCTTGCCGGCGATCGAGGCGATGTTGACGACCCGTCCATAGCCGTTGGTCCGCATGAACGGCACGACGGCGTGACAGCAGTAGAAGACGCCCTTCAGGTTGATGTCGATCACCCGGTCCCAGGCGGCGACCGGATAGTCCCAGGTCGTCGCATTGGGGCCGGTCACCCCGGCCGAGGTGACCAGAATATCGATTTTCCCCAGCGCCGCGGCGGTGTCCGCGGCGGCGCGATGCACCGCGTCGGGGTCGGTGATGTCCAGGGCCACGCTGTGCGCGGCGCCCGATCGCGCCAGGCCCGCCTCGTCGACGTCCCACAAGGACAGCGTGGCGCCCTCGGCCGCGAGGCGGCTTGCGACCCCGGCGCCGATACCGGAAACGCCCCCGGTGACGATGGCGGTGCGGCCTGCGAAGCGTTGTGACATAGGCTAGACTCCAAATTGGTTGGCGGCAGTGAAGGCCGAGGCGCGCCTTCCCGCAAGATGGGTTGTCGGGTCCGGCGGGCGTGCGGCAGAATGCGGCAAAGGGGAAACGACATGACTCGCTTTGTCGGCGCGATCGACCAGGGCACCACATCCAGCCGCTTTATTGTGTTCGATCGCGGCGGCAACACGATCGCCGTGGCGCAGAAGGAGCACCGGCAGATTTACCCTCAGCCCGGTTGGGTGGAGCACGATCCGATCGAAATCCGCGACAACACGATGGCGGTGATCGACCAGGCGTTGCGTTCGGCCAGCCTGAAAGCGTCCGATCTGGCGGCGGTTGGCATCACTAACCAGCGGGAGACGACGCTGCTATGGGACCGGGCCACCGGTCAGCCAGTGTATAACGCGCTGGTCTGGCAGGACACGCGCGTCGATCCGATGGTTTTCGAAATGGCCCGCGACGGCGGTCAGGACCGGTTTCGCGCGCAGACCGGTTTGCCGCTGGCCAGCTATTTCTCGGCGCTGAAACTGCGGTGGCTGCTGGACAACGTGCCAGGCGTGCGGGCCAGGGCCGAGGCCGGCAATCTGGCGTTTGGCACGGTGGACAGTTGGTTGCTGTGGCATCTGACCGGCCAGCACATCACCGATGTGACCAACGCCAGCCGCACGCAATTGATGGATATTTCGACATTGCAGTGGGACGACGGGTTGCTGGCCGCGTTCGGGGTGCCTCGCGCGGTGCTGCCGCGCATTGTGCCGTCGTCATGCGTGTATGGGGAGGCGCGCGGCCCATTGGCCGGCGTGCCGGTCGCGGGCATTCTGGGCGACCAGCAGGCGGCATTGATGGGCCAGGCGTGTTTCCGGCCGGGTGAGGCGAAAAACACGTACGGCACCGGGTGTTTTCTGCTGATGCACACGGGAACCTCGCCGATGTCGTCGGCGCATGGGTTGATCACAACCGTGGCGGCTCAGTTGGGTGATCAGCCGGCGACCTATGCGCTGGAGGGTTCGATCGCGATCACCGGCGCGCTGGTGCAGTGGCTGCGGGACAATCTGGGATTGATCAAAAACAGTGCGGATGTGGAGGCGCTGGCACTGTCGGTGCCGGACAATGGCGACGTGTATTTCGTGCCGGCATTTTCCGGCCTGTACGCGCCGTACTGGCGGGCGGATGCGCGCGGAACCATCGCCGGGCTGACCCGGTTCGCCTCCGGCGGGCACATCGCGCGCGCGGCGCTGGAGGCAACCGCGTATCAGGTGATGGATGTGGTCCGAGCGATGGAACAGGACAGCGGTATTCCGATGGCGTCACTGCGGGTGGATGGCGGGATGGTGGTCAACCGGACCCTGATGCAGTTCCAGGCGGATATGCTGAATGTGCCGGTGGTGCGGCCATCGTGCGTCGAAACGACCGCGCTGGGCGCCGCTTACGCCGCCGGACTGGCGGTCGGCTACTGGGCCGGGCTGGACGATCTGCGGGCGAACTGGGCAGAGGCGGAACGGTGGTCTCCCGCGATGGACGCCGGCGGGCGGGATGTGCTGGCGGCGTCCTGGCGCAAGGCGGTGGATCGCTCGATGGGGTGGGGGACCGGTTAGCTGGTTTGGTTTTGTTCGCGGGACTGGCGTCAATAGGAGCGAGTCATTAAGAAGCCGTGAATGTTCCGAAACGAGACAAGATGCCCGAGCAATTCGACGTAGCAGCCCGCCGCCACTTGGACACGGCCGAACTCCTCGAAGCAGAGGGCCGGCTGGAAGACGCTGGCTACCATTATGGTCTGGTCGGTGAAAATGCCGTGAAGCAGTCCATCGTAGCCGCGTGTGGCCCACTGACGAAAAGGATGGGTTTGTTTGCCCATTTCGACACTCCTCTCAAGACGGCGATACAGCAATCTGAGGACGTCTCGGGCGTGTTGGCGAGCGGGAGGTTGAGTGGCGGCCTTGCCATCGAAATCGCAGCGGGCACATTTGCGTCACGGTTTGATGGTTGGAATATTAACATCCGATACGCAGATACTGATTTCCCGGTCGATTCGCGTCGGGTGGCGACCTGGAAGGCGGATGCCATCGCATTGTTGAATGGAGGGGTTTTCTGAGATGACGGTCCGGTATGACGATAGTTTGCCGAACTTGATTCGCTCGGCGAGATCTGCAGGATTGGATTTGGCATCGGATGGAACAATTGTCGTACGGGACACTGCTGGGCGACTGGCAATCGCTTTTCGCGAACGAGTTTCGAATCCGGATTTCAACACTGCATTGAAGGTGGCGTTAGGTCCTTACACTCTACTGCCAGAACCGATACTGTCCCCGCTTTTGTTTCCGGCATTGGAAGCCGCTCACCCGATCCTGCTTGCTTTGCTGGTCGATCAGACCTACGCCAACGTTAGATTTCTTGATCGCCGGGTCGTCGGCATGGACTGGCTATCGGATTTCTCCACGCCAGCCTTCGGTGCGCCACGCCTGGTCTTTGGTTCGCTGAAAGGCGGCGTTGGCCGATCGACCGCGTTGGCTGTACTGGCGGCCGATCTTGCGAATCACAACAAGAAAGTTCTGTGCATCGATCTAGATCTTGAGGCCCCGGGTATCGGTAGCATGTTGTTGCATGAAAGTCTGGCTGACGACCGCAGGCCGAAATTTGGCGTCATTGACTACCTTGTTGAGAACGGATTAGGCGGCACCGAAGACGAGGATCTGTTCGATCATATTGGAGTCAGCCAATTCGGCGGCGGTGGCATTCATGTGCTGCCCGCGGTTGGCCGCGTGACCGACGAACATCCCGCCAACATGATCGGCAAGCTGGCGCATGCCCTGACCGAGGATATCACGGCGTCTGGCCGCCGGCCACTGTCAGCCCAAATTCGCGAGATGGTGGATCGGTTTACGTCCAGGTTTCCCTATGATGCGGTCCTGATCGATTCACGCGCTGGTCTGGCGGAAACGACGGCTTCAACCTGGCTTGGCGTGGGCGCTACCAAGCTTGTGTTGTTCGGCATCGATCAACCGCAGACGTTTCATGGGTATCGATACGTTCTCTCGCACCTGCTGCAAACTCTGTCTGTTGCGGAATCGCCAGACCAGGATGATTGGCGTTCACGCATCAGCTTCGTGCAAGCGAAGGCAGCAAGCCAAAGCGATGCGCGAGAACGTTTTCGAGATAATATTTACCGGCTTTGCGCGGATGAACTGTACGATCAGGATGAAGGGCCGGACGCGGAACCCGGTTTTAATTTCCCTCCCCGTGCGACCGGGGCAGAGGTTCCGCATGATTCTGCTGTTGTGAAATCCGATCCCGATTACGAAGCATTTGACCCGATCTCGGATGCACAGATACTGGCGGAAAGCCGGTACGGCGGGCCGTTCTCGGCCTTTTTGGGACGAGCCTGGGAGATGCTGGGGATGGATCGCGTCGAATGACACAGCAAGAACATCTTGCGACACTTCGTGCCATTATGGCCGATTTTCCGGCGCTTGAGGCGCATACCGCGGGTGCTGCGATCGATCCGGAGCAGATATATTTTCCCAAAGCTCAGGCAGCCGCTCTGGATCCCGAGCGTTCGTTGGTTGTCGGTAATCGCGGCATGGGTAAGAGTTTTTGGGCCCGCGCTCTCGTGCAGTCCTCAACCAGGGAGAGAATTGCACGGGCTTTCCCGGGCAGCCGGTTGGGCGGCGGCCAGGTCGATATTGTCTTTGGTTTTGCGGAAGGCGAAGGAAACGTCGGTATCAGCCGCGAACAGCTTGCACTATTGCTGGATACCGGCGCGGACGTTGAGCAGATATGGCGATCCGTTACTTTGCCGCACATTGCGGACCTGACTGGACAATCTGTCCCATCCGACCATATGACGCGCCTGCGATGGGTAAGAGATAATCCAACGGCGGTACGGGATATCATGCGTACTGCCGACGAGATTTTGGCACAGCGCGAGGGTCGTCTCGTGTTCGTATTCGACCAATTGGAACAGTTGTCGAATGACCTCGAGCGTCGGCGCGATCTGATCCAGGGCATCCTTCGTCTGACCCTCGCCTATAAGAGCTATCGCAATTTTCGGATGAAAATTTTCATGCGCCCCGATCAGCGGGCTGACGCAAGAATTTTTCAGTTCCCTGATTCATCAAAAATATCCGGTGAGGCGGTTTCGTTGGACTGGCGGCCTACGGATTTATATGGCCTGCTCTATGCGAGATTACGCGCAAAGTCTCCATCGAGCTTTGATGCGGTGGCCGATACCGTGACGATCGACATGTCCGGTATCGATCCATGGACCAGGCTACCGCGTGCGTTGATTGAAGACGAACGAGCCCAGCATGCAATGTTCGACCGTTTGGCTGGTCAGTACATGGGAACAAATCGTCGGAGAGGGCTAACCTATACGTGGTTGATTCTCCATCTCGCCGATGCTCGCAATCAGGTTTCACCCCGCACTTTTTTGCGCGCTCTTAAATTTGCGGCGGACAACAGTCCGTCTCCAATCGAGACAGCCATCGATTATCGAGGCATCCACCAAGGGGTTAACGAGGCAGCAAAGAACCGCGTGGAGGATTTAAAGGAGGATTATCCTTGGGTGCCTCCCGCATTAAAAAAACTGACGGGCCTGCTGGTCCCTTGTGAGGTGGAACAAATGCTGACGCGGTGGCGCGAACCGGCGTTCATCGACAATCTTCGGAGCATTACGCCTCCATCGAAGACACCGGAATGGCTCGCCCAAACCAATCCCGACCGGCCAAATTTATTGCTCGACCTGATGGCGGCCATGGCAACAGTCGGGGTCATCGAGTTGCGGCTGACGACGAAGAAGGTCGATGTCCCTGACATTTTTCGCCTGCCCGACGATATCAGGCGCATGGGAGGTGTCACCCCCCAACAGCGACGCAAGGTTCGCCTGGGGTCGTGAGGATAGCACAAAGCAGTGGATCGCACGATCGGGTGGACGTTATTGGCATCCCAACACCGCTCGGCTAACATTCACACACGACAGGGAGATAACAACACAATGGATCGCGCCACCTTTGAGGACTCGCTGACGAGCGAGGGGTTTCAAATTGTTTGCGTTTCGATGAGGCCAGAGGCAGTCAACGCCTCGCATGTCCATGATTTCGAAGCTCGTTTACTCGTGGTCGAAGGCGCCATGACCATCGACCGGGAAGGCACGCCGATGCGGACATACCAGGCAGGCGAAACCTTCGAGATGCCGCTCGGTTGCCGTCATTCCGAAACCGCCGGACCGGCCGGCGCGACCTATGTCGCCGGCCGCCGAAAATCGTCCTGACAGGAGTTTTTGACATGAACCAGAGCGAATTCGAAGCCGACCTGAAGCGCGAAGGATACGGCGTTTACTATGGCGGCCTGAAGCCCAACGAAGTAAACGCGGAGCACGCTCATGACTGGAACGCAAAAATCATGGTGATTGGCGGCGAAATCACCATCACGCGTAACGGACATGCGGATCGGTTTGTCCCTGGCGACCACTGCACCGTCGCGGCAGGGGAACTACATGCGGAAACGGTCGGGCCGCTAGGCGTCGCCTATATCGCCGGCCGCAAGTCAGTCTGATTCGTTGCTTCAGACAACTTTTATGCTGCCTGGAGGCGCGCCGGCCTCCCGGATCGTCATGGCCTGGCTTGTCCGGGCCAACTGTCGCGGCACCGTCGTGGCATAGGTGGCTCGGACAAGCCGAGCCAAGACGTCGTGCACTCCCAGTGTTGCCTGTGAGAGTGAACGCGCTACATCGATATAGAAAACCCGCCATCCACCGGGATAGCGGTGCCTGTAACAAAATCCGACGCCGCGCTGGCCAGGAATGCCGCCACCCCCGCCATATCATGCGGCGTGCCCCACCGGCCGCTCGGTGTCCGCTTCTCCACGCTGTTCTGCAGCGTTGGCACATACGCCCTGGCGCCAACGGTCAGATCGGTATCGATCCAACCTGGAAGTACCGCATTAACCTGGATATTGTCCTTCGCCCACGCCGTCGCCATCGCCCGCGTCATCTGCACGATGCCACCCTTGCTCGACCCGTACGCCGCGGAGAACGGAGCGCCGAACAGCGACATCATCGATCCGATGTTGATCATCTTGCCGCCGCCGGCTTTCAGCATCTCGGGATACGCCGCCTGAGAACACAGGAACGCACTGGTCAGGTTGGTATCCAGAACGTGGTGCCATTCCTCCTCGGTAATGTCCTCCGGCGCCTTGCGCACTGATGTGCCGGCATTATTCACCAGAATATCGACGCGCCCGTGCATGGCGGCGGCGGCGGCGATCAACGCCACGCATTCGGCTTTATGCGTCACGTCGGCAACGATGAAGCTGGCCTCGGCACCCATGTCGCGCAACGTCGTCAGCGCCTCCGAAGCCTTGGCTTCGTTACGTCCCGCGATGACGATGCAGGCGCCCAGGGAGGCGATTCCCTGCGCCATGCCAAGCCCGATGCCGCCATTGCCACCGGTGACAACGGCGACTTTACCCTTGAGGTCGAACAAATTCATCGGACTGATTCCCGCTAAGACGTTCAGCGCAGCATGGTGCCGGCCACCATGCCGCGCAAGCCGTCACGGCACCGCGCGGGTCTCCGCCAGATGATCGAACTTCCGCCAGAACGTGCCCAGACCCATCGTCTGCGACCGTAATTCGATGATCAGGTCATGCATTTCCGCCTCGGGCACCAGCGCTTCCACATTGTCCCAGCCCGGCCAGTCCGACCGTTCCGCAAACCCCAGGATCTGGCCGCGCCGCCCGGTCAGCAGCCGCTGCGCCCGCGCCGTATAGTCGTTAGGGACAGAAATCGTGACATGATCCACCGGTTCCAGCAGAACCGGATCAGCCTTCGCCAGCCCCTCTTTCATGGCGATCTGGGTGGCCGTCTTGAACGCCATGTCTGAGCTATCAACCGAGTGGAATCCACCATCCACCAACGTTACCGACACATCGACCACCGGATACCCGAACGGCCCTTTATGGGTCGCTTCCTCTGCCGCCGCGCCAACCGCCGGAATGAAATTCCGCGGCACCGTCCCGCCCACGATCTTGTCGATAAACTGGAAGCCTTCCCCCCTGGCACGCGGGGCGATATCGATCTTGACGTCAGCGAACTGACCGTGCCCGCCAGTCTGGCGCTTCAACCGCCCATGCTCATGCACCGGTTTGCGGATCGTTTCCTTATACGCGATGGCCGGCTTATGCGTTGCCAGCGTCAGCCCGTAATCACGGGCCAGATGCTCCACCGTGGTTTGCAGATGCATCTCGCCCTGGCCATGCAACACCGTCTCGCCGTCTTGCGTGATGAACAGCGAGGGATCCTCCTCGGCCAGCTTATGCAGCGCGCCGGATAGTTTCACATCGTCCTTTCTGTCCGTGGTGGCGACCGCCATCGCATAAACCGGTGGCGTTGGGCGCGGGAACGGCAAGGCTTCCGGCTGTCCGCCTGGCGACAACGTGGCCCCCGTATGCACGGCATCCAACCGTCCGAATGCAACGATATCCCCTTGTTTTGCTTCCGGTACTTTCGTGAGGTCTCCGTTCACATAGCGATAAATTCCGCCCAGCCGGGTCCCGCCCAATTGCGCGCCATCCTGTATGGTTCCGCTCCATACCCTAACGAATGACAGTTTCCCGGTGTGCCCGGCATAGACCGTCTTGAATACCTGTGCCCGCGGTGCCCCACCCGGAATGATCGACCGGCGTTCGGCGGCTTCGGTCGGGGCAGGGGTGTCGTGCCGCAACGCCTTCCACAGGCGGCGCACGCCGTTGGCGTTTTCGGCCGCACCCAAAAGCATCTCGATGACCGCGCCGTTCACCAGATCCTTGCGCATGTCGCGGTACAATTCCTCTGGCGTCGGCTTGATGTCGTCGAGCACCTTTTCCAGCAGCGCGTCGTCGTGGTCGGCGAGGGTTTCCACCAGGCGACCCAGCGCTTCCTGCTCTTCGGCCAGCATGGCGGCCGGAATCTGCATCAGTTCCGATGCCTCGCCCTTGCGATAACGATAGGCGCGTTCGCTCATCAGATCGACGTAACCGGTGACGGTCTGGCCGTCGAAGATCGGCATCTGCCGCAGCACCAGCGGGCTGCCGGCATATTGCTGCAAGCCGGCCAGCGTGTCCGCGACACTGCCGTCCAGCGTATCGATTTTGTTAATGAAAACCATGTGCGGCACGCCCTCGTCGCGCAGCGTCTTCAGCAGCGGTGCCACCATCGCCGCCTTGGCCGGGGAAGGCTCGCACACCACTATGGCGATATCGACCATCGCCAGCGCGGCACAGGTCTGGTGGGCGAATTCGATCGAGCCGGGGCAGTCCAGGATGCACCAAGGGTCACCCAGATAGGTGCAGTGTCCCAATCGGATCTCGGTGGTCATCGGGCGGTTGCGCGGATCGGCCGGTCGCTTGACGGGCGCGCCCGCCGCATCAAGCAAGGCTTCGAAAAGCGTGGATTTTCCGCTGCTGTAGGGGCCAACCAGCGCCACCGAGCGGGGACTTCTGCCGTTTTTTGTGCCTGACATGGACATGCTTCCTTCGTTTACCGAAGGCGCTCTGACGACGCGGCCCCAAGCGAAGCGGGCACGCTGGAGCGTCCTCGCCGGGAAATGCTAGCGCAAATCCACGCGATAGCGAATCCTGTTTTCTGCTCCGGCGCCGGTTTCAGTCCGAACGGCCAGCAAAGCACGCAGACGGTCGGCCAATTGGTCGCCACGCACCGGTTTACGCAGCAGCGCGAACGGACCCCTGACCGCGCTGCCCAGCGCCAAAGCGGCGGCGTCGCCGGCATAACCGGTCAACAGCACCGCCGGCAGTCCCGGGTGCCGCTCCTGCACCGTTCGGATCACCGCCAGGCCGTCCATGCCCGGCATCGACAGGTCGGTGACCAGGATATCCACCGCCAGACCCGCTGTGAGCATCGAAATCGCTTCATTGCCGCTGGCGGCGCTCAACACGGTATAGCCGGCGTCTTCCAGTTGCATGCCGAGCACCTCACGCACCGGCGCTTCGTCGTCCACCAGCAGCACGCGAACGCGGGTTTGCCCGTCCACACAGCGATCGTCCGACACTGTCGGCTCCACCACCGCCGACACCAGGGCTGGATCAGTTTCGGGAAACCACAGTGTGATCGTCGTGCCCGAACCCCGAGTACTTTCGATCTTCATGCCGCCACCGGATTGCTCGGCAAATCCTTTTGCCATCGCCAGTCCCAGTCCGGTGCCGGACCCGACGTTCTTGGTGGTGAAAAATGGCTCGCTGGCTCGGGCCAGGGTTGCCGCGTCCATCCCGACGCCGGAGTCTTCAATCGTCAACCGTACGTAGCGGCCCGGGTCCAGTCCATACGGATGACCGTTCCCGGACACCGTGTCCACGCCGGCGGTAAGCGTCAGTGTGCCGCCGTCCGGCATCGCATCCCGGGCGTTGGTGGCCAGGTTGATGACCGACGTCTCAAGCTGGCTTTTGTCAGCCAGAAACGGGCGCAGGCCGTCGGAATGGCAGACCCGCACATGGATCGCGGCACCCAGGGTGTGCGTCAGTATTTCGCTCAGGTCCTGCAACAAAAGCGCGGGGTCGATCGCCTCGGCCCGTAGGTCGCCGCGGCGGCCGAATGCCAGCAGACGGCGGGTAATCGATGCACCGCGTTCGGTCGCCTCGCCGGCCAAGCGGGCGATGCGGCGAATACCATTCGGGTCGTCGGGGCGGCGCTCGATCAATGCCATCGCGCCGGAAACCGCCTGTAGCACATTGTTGAAGTCATGCGCGATGCCGCCAGCGAGCCGGCCGAGCGCCTGCATGCGTTCGGCATGGACGGCGCGCACCTGGGCTGCCTCGCGTGCCGCGACCTCTTCTTCCACGCGGGTTTCCAGCCTGGCACTTAAATCGCGCAGGTCGGCCTCGGTTTGGCGGCTGGTCGTGACATCCAGCGTGGCGCCGACGATGCGGGCGATCTTGTCTTCGTCGTCGCGGACGATCCGGGCCTTTGTCACCAGCCAGCGGATGGCGCCGTTTTTAAGAACGATTCTGAATTCATTATGGATGAGCCCGGAATGACCGGACATCGATTCGGCCCATTCAGCCATGATCCGTCCAAGGTCCTCGGGGTGAACCAGGGACTCCCAGGTTTTCATGGTTGGTGCGCCGGCCCTCGGCTCCAACCCGTACAGCCGCCATTGCTCGTCGGACCAGATACGCGTGCCTGCGATGAAGTCCCAGTCCCACACCCCCAGGCCCGATGCCTCGCGGGCCAGTTGCAGCCTTGTTTCGCTTTCTCGCAGTTGCGACGCCAAACGATGCTCGTCGGTCATGTTTCGGGCAAATACGGTCAGGCCATCTTTCGACGGATACGCATGCGCCTGCCACCAGGTATCGAGTGGCGCGAAATAGCCTTCGACGCGGGCAGGGACGCCGGTTTCCATCGCTTCCCGGTATGCCACGCCAAAGACGTTGCTTTTATAGTCCGGGAAGGCGTCCCAGAGAACCACGCCCAACAGATCGCGTCGGTGTGCGAACAGGTCGTTGGCTCGGGCGTTACAAAACGTGTAGCGCCAATCGCGGTCCAGGACAAACACGATATCTGTTGTACTCTCAAGAGCATTACGCAGCGCCTGTTCGCGCGCGCCGAGCGCGGCGGCCATGGCATTGAAAGCGACGCTGAGGCGCCCAAATTCGTCGCGGCGTTCGGGCAGTCCGGTGCGCGCGGCGAGATCTCCGGTTCGCCACTGTTCGGCGGCACTGAGTAGCCGGTTGACCGGCCGGCGGATCAGCCTGGTGCCGAGCAGGACGGTCAGTGCCAGGGCCAGGACAGATCCGGTGGCGATCAGAATCAGACCGGTTCGATTGGCGCGGGCCACCGTTGCGAACGCAACGTCCGGATCCAGACCGACGGATGCGAACAGACCGTCCGGCCCGGCCCCGAGCGGGGCATAACCCAGGATTCTCGGGCGGTCATCGGCTCCCGGGATCACGACGGTCCCAACCCGCGACCCGTGAAGAAGGAAACGATTTCTATCCATGATGGGCCGGCCTACCGAGGCATCCCCGTTCGGCGTTCGGGCCAGAATTGTGCCGTTGCTGTCCACAATCGTCGCCGTCGCGCCGGCCGGCAGCGGAAAACGGGCGAGATGCTCGCCCAGCCAATGAAGGTCGATGGAGAGCACCGCGACGCCCGCCAGGGCGCCGTTCCGGTCGTTAAACGGTTTCGCCATGTCGATCGCCGGCTGTCCGGTCAGCCAATCGGGCGCGTAAACGCCGGGGACCGAGGTGCCGGTTCGCAGCGCACGCTCAATGGTGGCATTGCCGGACAGGTCCATACCATTGTCGAACGGAGCCGATGCACAAACCGGATGCCGATCGAGGCCGATGACGGCGAGGGTTTGGTAGCGCGGCGATGCGTCGCGTAAATTGGCGAGCAAGCGCCGGCAAAGTTCCGGCCGGTTGTCCTGTACGACCGGGGCGCTGCCGATACCCGTCAGCAGTTGGTTGGCCCGTTCGACAATTTGCTGCTGATCGGCGCTCAGCAGTTGGACGAGGCGCAAGGCCTCGTCTTCCATGAGTTGCCGCCGGACGTCGCGGGCGGCGATCTCACTATAGGTTTGGAAGGCGAGGGCGGGCAGAAGCGCAATCGATACCACCAGCAACAGCCGCCCCAAAAGGCTGCTCATCGTATCTCCGGATTTCGATCGACTGGGGCCGGTGTGATCTCGGGCATGGACTACATTGTGTCCTCCGGGAAAGCGGGAGGTCACACGAATTCGTGAGTATGTGACCTCACTTTTCTGTGATTCGCAATTCCGAGGTCATATAATCCGTTCGGTTTTATGTGGCAATAAAAGCGCGGATTGCGTGCCCCTGAGTCGTGTTATGGTCCTGCTGGTCCGGCCGGAGCCCTGTTGGGCGCTGCGTCCGATCTTTGTCAGTTCTGGAAGATGCTGACGGGCCAGCATTTCGAGGGCGTCAAAGCGATGGTCGCATCTCACTGAAGCCTTCGGCGAGACAACAACGATAGCGGTCCCGTTCCGGTGCCTGATCAGGGTCAACGGAACCGGGAAATCCGGCGGTGATGAAAGCCGCTATAACCGGCCCTGCGCTATCGCCTCCCGCAACACTCGTTCCACCCGGGCGTTATAGCCGCGCCCGGTTGAGCGGATCCCATCCACCACGTCGGCTGACAGCCGGAACCCGATGTGGACCTTCGGCGCCTCCACCGGTGGCCGCCCCCGCTTCTTCCAGCTTGCCAGATGCGCCGGGAAAACCTCTCCGAACGGCAGCGCCTCCGCCGTCGCCCGCTCTGTCCATTCCGGGTTTTCGTCATCGATCATGAATGGGTCAGGTGCTTTTGCCATAGGTTCTCCTTTCTTTTTCATGCGCACGGCGAAGGCTGATGATCCACATGGTCTCCCCGCGCATCTTGAAAACGACAACATAAGGCCGCCCGTCCGGTCCATCAGCCAGGGCCTGATATCGATCCTCGCCGTAATCGGTTCTTCTGTCCTGCCGCACGATCGCACGAGCCCAGTTCAGCGTCGCGACCATATCGAACGGCAGCCCGCGTTCCCGGATGTTCCACGCGTTCTTTCCGGGATCGTAGCCGAGTTCCATGATTTAATGTAGCAACAAAATCGTGGTGTGGCAAGGTTTATATGTTACCACAAATAATCCCGCGGCCACCCCGCCCTTGCAATCTCGTCCCGTTTCCGCCATATCCCCGCCCGCTGGCACCGGGACCCTCCTGGCTGCCGGTAATTCGCACGCGGGGAGCCTTTCCTGGCCAAAAGCCTGGAGCCGGTGCCTGACAGCAACCCCCGCGGAGGTTCAACCGGACACAGGAAAGGAGCACGCCGATGGCGATGCCCGATTTCACCATGCGTCAGCTACTCGAAGCTGGCGTTCACTTTGGTCACCACACCCGCCGCTGGAACCCGCGCATGGCGCCGTTCCTGTATGGCATCCGCAATCAGGTCCACATCATCGATCTACAGCAGACCGTGCCGATGCTCGATCGTGCGCTCCGCGCAGTGCGCGACGTCACCGCCGCCGGTGGCCGCGTTCTGTTCGTTGGCACCAAGCGCGCCGCGGCCGAACACGTCGCTGACGCCGCCAAGAAGTGCGGCCAGTACTACATCAACCACCGCTGGCTCGGCGGCACGCTGACCAACTGGAAGACCATCACCGGTTCGATCAAGCGCCTGCGCCAGATCGAGGACCTCGTTGGCGGCCAGACCGAGGGTCTGACCAAGAAGGAAGTCCTGAACATCACGCGCGACAAGGATAAGCTGGAGCGCGCGCTGGGTGGCATCAAGGACATGGGCGGCCTGCCGGACATTCTGTTCATCATCGACACCAACAAGGAAAAGCTGGCCGTCGAAGAGGCGAACAAGCTGGGTATCCCGGTTGTCGCGATCCTGGACAGCAACTCCGACCCCACCGGCGTGACCTTCCCGATTCCCGGCAACGATGACGCGATTCGCGCCATCACCTTGTATTGCGATCTGATCGCGGGCGCGGTGCTGGATGGTATCAGCGCTGAAATGGCACACTCCGGCGCCGATATCGGCGGACGTGAGGAATTGCCGGATGCGGTGCTCGCGGAAATCGAAGCTGAAACCGCCCAAGCGACCGCCTGAACCCCACTACCAGGAGATAATGACATGGCCGCGATCACCGCTGCCCTGGTGAAAGACCTGCGCGAAAAGACTGGCGCAGGCATGATGGACTGCAAGAAGGCGCTCGTCGAAAACGACGGCGACATCGAAGTCGCCATCGACTGGCTCCGTACGAAGGGCCTTGCCGCCGCCGCCAAGAAGTCCGGACGCATTGCGGCCGAAGGCTTGATCGGCGTCGCGACCGGCCCGAACCGCGCGGCAATGGTCGAGGTGAATGCCGAGACCGATTTCGTGGCGCGCAACGATGCGTTCCAGGATCTCGTCGCGAACATCGCCGCGATCGCTTTGCAGGTTGGCGACAATCTCGAAACGATCGCCGCGGCGCCGTTCCCTGGCACGGATCGCACCGTGGCCGAGCAGCTCACGCATCTGATCGCCACGATCGGCGAGAATATGTCGATCCGCCGCGCCAAGGTGCTGACCGTGTCGAATGGCGTGGTCGCGTCGTACATCCATCAGGCGCTGAAGCCGGGTCTCGGCAAGATCGGCGTTCTCGCGGCCATCGAAGGCCCCGGGGAAATCGGCACTCTCGAGATCCTCGGCCGCCAGGTCGGCATGCATGTCGCGGCGACCCGTCCTGAAGCCCTCGACATCGACGCCGTCGATCCGGCGGCTTTGGAGCGGGAGCGGGCCGTGCTGACCGAACAGGCCCGTGCCTCGGGCAAACCCGAAGCGATCATCGAGAAGATGGTCGAAGGCCGCGTCCGCAAATACTACGAGGAAGTGGTGCTGTTGGAGCAGGTCTGGGTGCATGACGGTGAAAGCCGCGTGCGCGCCGTCGTCAAGAAGGCCGGAGTCGCGCTGACCGGGTTTGCCCGGTTCACGCTAGGCGAAGGTATCGAGAAGCCGAAGGACGATTTCGCTGCCGAGGTTGCGGCCACGGCGGGCGTCTGAAAAAACCAAACCGTCCCGGGCTAAATCGGCCCGGGGCGGCCTAAATCTATCCGTGGTGGCCTTGCCCAATCCGTCATGGCCCGGCTTGTCCGGGCCAACTGTCGCGGCACCGCCACGGCACAGATGGCCCGGACAAGCCGGACCATGACGAACGGTAGAGTGCCGAACCATGACGGATGGTCGAGTGCCGAACCATGACAGACGCGAAATAGCAGCCCGTCACCGCCGATTGGTATGACTTGTTCAGAACGGGCGGTATCACTAGGGTGCCGCCCGTTCTTCATGACCGCAGGGAGTCGCATGACACAGCCCGCAGTTTATAAGCGTGTTCTGTTGAAGCTGTCTGGCGAGGCTCTGATGGGCCGGCGCGAGTACGGCCTGGATATGGACATGGTTGGTGGCATCGCTAACGACATCAAAGCTGTCGTGGGGATGGGCGTGGAGGTGTGCGTCGTCATCGGCGGCGGTAACATTTTCCGCGGTGTGTCCGGTGCGGCATCGGGCATGGATCGCGCTCAGGCCGACTACATGGGCATGCTGGCCACCGTCATGAACGCGCTGGCCATGCAATCCGTGTTGGAAAAGCGCGGCGTTCCCACCCGCGTCCAATCGGCCATTCCGATGGCCACGGTTTGCGAGCCCTATATTCGCCGCAGGGCCGAGCGTCATATGGAGAAGGGGCGGGTGGTGGTGTTCGCCGCTGGCACCGGCAACCCGTTCTTCACCACCGATACCGCGGCGGCGCTGCGTGCCAATGAGATGAATTGCGACGCACTGCTGAAGGGCACCCAGGTGGACGGCGTCTATTCCGCCGATCCGCGCAAGGTGCCGGATGCCAAGCGGTACCAGCAACTGACCTACCACAATGTGCTGGCGGACGACCTCGCCGTGATGGACGCCGCCGCGATCAGTCTGGCGCGGGAAAATCGCCTCCCGATTATCGTGTTCAATATCCACGCCCCCGGCGCCTTCGCGCAGGTGATGCGCGGCGAGGGCGCCTTCACCAAAATCATCGAAAACTAAGAAACAGGAGGCATCGCCATGGCAACCGCAACCATCGACCTGAACACGCTGAAGCAGGACCTCACCCGCCGGATGGACGGCGCGCTTGAGACGCTGCGCCGTGAATTCGCCGGCCTGCGCACCGGCCGCGCCCATCCGGGGCTGCTTGATCCGGTGAAGGTCGTCGCCTACGGCACCGAAATGCCGCTGAACCAGGTCGGCACCGTCGGCGTGCCGGAGCCGCGCATGCTAACCGTGCAGGTCTGGGACAAATCCATGGTTCTCGCCGTCGAGAAAGCCATCCGCGAGGCTGGACTCGGTCTGAACCCCGCATCCGACGGCATGATTATCCGGGTGCCGATTCCGATGCTGACTACAGAACGCCGCAACGATCTGGTCAAGATGGCGCATAAATACGCTGAAGGGGCCAAGATTTCGGTCCGCGGTGTGCGCCGCGATGGCATGGAACAGATCAAAGGCCATGAAAAAAAGCACGATATCGGCGAGGATCTGGCCAAGAACTGGTCGGAGGAGGTGCAGAAACTCACGGACCAGTTCATTAAAAAGGTGGACGAAGCGGTCGCGGATAAGGAAAAAGACATCAAGCAGGTCTGAAGCGGGTCCACGGCACCCAGCGCTTTTTGCCATCGGTGCCTTTTATCGCCCGTCGGGCAGCATTCCGGATCCAGTCAAGGTCTTCGTGTCGGAGGACGAGTTGTCAACAACCATCGCGGCGCCTCCTATAGCCGCAGGCGTCGCGCAATCGGTCCCCTCCGGAAGCGTAACGGTACCCGGGCATGTCGCCATCATCATGGATGGCAATGGCCGTTGGGCCAAGGCGCGCGGTCTCCCCAGGATCGCGGGTCATCGCGAAGGGTCCCGCGCCGTTCGTCGCACGGTCGAGGCCGCCATCCAATCCGGCGTCTCCTGGCTGACCATCTATGCCTTCAGCAGTGAGAACTGGCGCCGCCCGTTGGGCGAAATCCTCGATCTGACCGGCCTGCTGCGCCGCTATCTGCGGTCGGAAGTGGCTGAACTGAAGCAAGCCGGCGTCCGCCTTCGTTTTATTGGCGACCGAGCCCGGTTCGATCCTGATATTCAAAAGGACCTGGAGGTGGCGGAGCGCGATACCATCGCGAACAGCCGTCTCAATCTGACGATTGCGCTGTCCTATGGTGCCCGGGCTGAAATCGCTGCCGCCGCCCGTGCCGCCATTGCCGCCGTTCAGGCTGGAACGCTGGATGCGGCCGACCTTGGGGAGGAGAGTTTCGCCCGCTTCCTCGCCACCGCCGGGATGCCCGATCCCGACCTGATCATTCGGACATCAGGCGAGCAGCGGCTATCCAATTTCCTGCTTTGGCAGGCCGCCTATGCGGAACTGATTTTTCTCGACGTATTTTGGCCGGACTTTTCCGATGCCCATTTCAGCGCGGCGCTGCGGGAGTTTGCGGGCCGGGAGCGGCGTTTCGGTGCCCGCAAAGACTGAATCCGACCCGGTAGGCGAGGTATCTCCCCGCGGTGGCCAGTGGGGCGATCTGAGGCTGCGCGTCCTGTCGGCCGCGGTCCTGGCGCCGTTGGCGCTGTTGTGCATCTGGACCGGGGGCATTGCCTTCACACTGTTGGTCGCGCTGATCGCGGCGGGTCTCGCCTATGAATGGTTGGGCTTATGCCACCGGCGCGACTCGTTGGCCGCTATTGCCTTGTTCGCGGCCCTGCCGGCGGCGGTCGTATTGACCGCCTCGGGTCACCCGGCCGCCGGACTGTCCCTGTTGGCAGTGGCCGGTTTTGCCGCCATCGCGGTCAGCGGCGGTATTTCGGTGTCCAGGCCGCTTGCATTCGGCATCCCATACCTGGGACTCGGCGCTGTTGCGCTGGTCTGGCTGCGGCAACCCCCGGTGGGCGGTGGCGCCAATGTGATCGTGCTTTTATTGATCGTCTGGTCGAGTGACATCGGCGCCTACATGGCTGGACGCGCTCTCGGGGGCCGTCGTCTGGCCCCCTCGATCTCCCCTGGAAAAACGTGGTCCGGTGCGATCGGCGGCCTGGCCGGTGCAGCTGCGATGGGGTTGGCTGCCTCGGCAATCCTTGGTGGCGGGCCGATTTCCTGGCGGGCGGCGGGGTTTGCCGTGCTGATCGGGTTCGTCAGTCAGGCGGGCGATCTGTTTGAAAGTCTGCTGAAGCGGCATTTCGGTGTGAAGGATTCCGGCCGCATGATACCGGGCCATGGCGGTCTTCTGGACCGGTTGGATGCGGTGTTGACCGCGGCCCCTGTTGCGGCCCTACTGGCGTTGATCATGGGACGTGGAGTAATGCTGTGGGAATGAATCCCGCTCAGGCTTCCTTCTCCCCTCCTTCGATGCCGCGTACCGTTTCGGTTCTCGGCAGCACAGGCAGTGTCGGCACTCAGACCATCGAATTGCTGACCGCTGATCCGGACAGTTTTCGCGTGCGGGCATTGGTTGCCGGCCGTAACGCCGCGTTGCTGGCGCAACAGGCGATCGCCCTGCGAGCCGAGATCGCAGTGGTCGCCGATCCCTCGGTCTATGGTGTTCTGCGCGACGCCCTCGCCGGTACGGGCATAGAAGCAGCCGCTGGTGCCGATGCCGTCAATCAGGCCGCCGCGCTTCAGGCCGATTGGACCATGGCCGCAATCACCGGCGCCGCCGGACTGGCCCCGACACTCGCCGCAATCCGCCGTGGCGCCTTCGTCGGGCTGGCTAACAAGGAAGCGCTGGTGTCCGCCGGCGATGTGATGCTGCGCGCGGTCAAGGAAGCCGGGGCGACCTTGTTGCCGGTGGATTCCGAACACAACGCCATCTTCCAGTCGCTCGCCGACGGCAATCGCGGATCGGTCGAAAAAATCGTGCTGACGGCCTCGGGTGGTCCGTTCCGTACCAGCAGCCTTGACGATATGCGCCGAGCGACGCCGGAAGTAGCACTGCGGCACCCGGTCTGGTCGATGGGCGCCAAAATCAGCATCGATTCGGCGACCATGATGAACAAGGGGCTGGAGGTCATCGAGGCCGCCCGTCTGTTCAGCCTGGACGCAAGTGAGATCGAGGTGCTGGTGCATCCGCAATCGGTCATCCACGGACTGGTGTACTACCACGACGGTTCGGTCATGGCGCAGCTCGGTTCTCCCGATATGCGCATTCCGATTGCTCATACGCTGGCCTGGCCTCGGCGCATGGCGACGGTGTCGCGCCGGCTGGATCTTGTCGCGGTCAGCCGTCTGGAGTTCGAAGAGCCGGATCTGGTCCGCTTTCCGGCGCTGCGTCTGGCGCGCGAAGCCTTGCAAGCGGGCGGTGGCGCCCCCACCATTCTGAATGCGGCCAATGAAATCGCCGTCGAGGCATTCTTGCAGCGGCGCATTGGCTTTCTCGACATTGCGGACACGGTCGGACGGGTGCTGCACCGGTTGGGCGCACGGACGGCGGATACGCTTGATGACGTGATTGCCCTGGACGCTCTTGCTCGGCGTATTGCGCTCGACGGGCTCCCTGCTCAAGCCGCATAATGAGGCGCCGGGCAGGCGAGCCGGCTTTTGATTTGCACAATCCACTGGCCGCGTGCATGGCCCCATCGTCATGGCCCGGCTTGTTCGGTCCACCTATTCCATGGCGGTGCCGCGATCAGAGGCGCAGAACGATCAGGGGCGAGAGTTGGCGCCGATGCCGGTTGGTATCAGGATGCTGGCTTGCCCATCTTTGGGCGTCACCTGACATGCAGGTGTCGTCCCACCGATTAACGACTAGCAGCCGAAAGGCACGACATTGCTGAGTTTCATACCGGATTTCGTACGCAGCGCGGCGGCTTTCGTGCTTGTCCTCGGCGTGCTCGTTTTTGTTCACGAGATGGGGCACTATCTCGCGGCGCGCTGGCGCGGCGTTCGGGTTGAGGCGTTCTCGATCGGTTTCGGTCAGGCGCTGACCTCCTGGACCGACAAGCACGGCACGGTTTGGAAGCTCGCCTGGTTGCCACTCGGCGGGTACGTCAAACTGCACGGGCAAGAGCGGCCGCAGGACGTCGCGCCGGAGGTTCGTGCCGCCTGGATTGCGGGCGAAACTTTCCACGACAAGCCGGTGCTGTCCCGGGCGATCGTTGTCGCGGCCGGCCCGATCGCCAATTTCCTGCTGGCGATGGTATTGTTTGCCGCATTGTTCATTGCGGTCGGGACGCCTGTCACCATGCCGGTCGTCGGCGCCGTGCTGCCCGATAGCGCCGCGTCGCGTGCCGGTCTGATCATCAACGACCGAGTCGTCATGATCGCCGGGGAACCGATCGCTACATTCGAGGATCTGCAGCGCATCGTCATGGCGCATCCGGCCCAAAAGCTGGCGATGACCATCCAGCGCGACGGGGCCGAACAGCAGATTGAGGTGACCACCGAGTCGCGCGACGCCGGCGGCCATCAGATTGGCTTGCTCGGCATTCGCGGAGGCGCGGTTGAATATCGCCAGACCAGCGTGCCGGCAGCCTTGGTCGGAGGCGTGACGCAAACCTGGACGATCACCCGGGAAACCTTTGCCGGCCTGGGGCAAATGATCAGCGGCGGCCGCGGCACTGAGGAACTTGGCGGGCCGCTGCGCATCGCTCAGTTGTCCGGCCAGGTCGCCCAGCTTGGTATCGCCAGCCTGATTTCGTTCATCGCGGTGCTGTCGGTGAACCTCGGACTGATCAACCTGTTCCCGATTCCCATTCTGGATGGTGGCCATCTGCTGTTCTATCTGGCCGAGGCGGTTCGCGGCCGGCCACTGCCGCAACGGGCCCAGGAGTATGGGTTCAAAGCCGGAATGGCGTTCCTCGCCTGTTTGTTCGTCTTTGCGACCTGGAACGATCTGACCCACCTGGGTCTTTTCCGTTGGGTTGCCAGCCTGATCGGCTGAAGCCCCGAGTCGCAGCGGTTAGTCCGGCAGTTTTTTGCCGGAACCGCTCGCGGCGGCGTGTTACCGAAATTTTATTTATGGATTTCATTATCTTATACAAAGAGTGACAGATTGGTCGCGGACGAAACCCGCTACTAGCTTCGGCGACCTCCCATCGCTATGGTGCGCCCCGACACATCGTGCGACCTGCCGACGTGCATTTTTTTGCAACGGACATACCGTTGGGGGGACCAGCCTTTTGTTGACGATCCGTGCTGTGCGGCTTGTCGCCGCCTGCCTGATGCCAGTGCTGGTCATCGGAACCGCCACCGCTCAGGATCAGACGCAAGAGCGTCTGGTTGTTGCCGCGGCACCCACTCCCCGTTCGGCTCCGGTCGCCGCGGGTGGAACCATTCAAGCAATCAAGGTTGAAGGCGCCCAGCGCATCGAGGAAGGGACTGTCCGTTCCTACCTGTTGGTGCAACCGGGTGACCGCTTCGATCCGGATCGCATCGATCGCAGCCTGAAGACTCTGTACGCGACCGGCCTGTTCCAGGACGTGCAGTTGGGCCGCGTCGGCGATACGCTGATGGTGCGGGTGGTTGAAAATCCGATCGTCAATCGCGTGGCGTTCGAGGGTAACCACAAGCTCACCGATGAAGTGTTGAAACCGGTGGTGCAGCTTCGTGCTCGCGCGGTGTTCACGCCGGCCTTGGCGGAAACCGACCGGCAAACCATCCTGGGGATGTACGGCAAGCGCGGCTATTACGATGCGACGGTCGAGCCCAAGATTATCCGGTTGGACCAGAACCGCGTCGATGTCGTCTTCCAGGTGAATGACGGTTCCGCCGCTCTGATCAGCAAGATCGTGGTGAATGGCAACAAGGCCTTCAGCGAAGACCGCCTGCAGGAAGTCATCAACAGCCGGGAGTCCCGTTGGTGGCGCTTCCTGTCCAGTTCGGACTCATACGAACCGGATCGTTTGGCCTATGATAAAGAGCTGTTGCGGCGGTTCTATTTAAAGAACGGCTATGCCGATGCGCAGGTCACCGATGCCAGCGCCGAACTGTCGCCTGACCGGAAGGGGATCTTCCTGTCGTTCACCCTGAACGAGGGGCCCCGATACAAGATCGGTAAAGTCGGCATCAATTCGCAGCTTCGCAACCTGTCTCAGCAGGATCTGCAATCGACCCTGCAGTTGGAGGAAGGTGACTGGTACGATGGCGACGCGGTCATTCGCATCACCGACCTGATCGAGGAAGCGGTGCATAATCGCGGCTACGCGTTTGTCGATGTCAAACCGCGCGCGATCCGTGATCCGGTGAAACACACGGTCGATCTTACTTTCGATGTGGGCGAAGGCCCGCGCGTTTACGTTGAACGCATCGACATCGTCGGTAACACCCGCACCGAGGACAAGGTCATACGGCGCGAGTTCCGTCTGGTGGAAGGTGATCCGTACAGTGCGGAAGCCGTGCGGCGGACCAAGACCCGGTTGACAGATCTGGGTTACTTCCAGGCGGTCGATATCAATACCACGCCCGGGTCGGCCCCGGATAAGGCGGTGCTGGCGACCAACATTTCGGAAAAGGCGACAGGTGAATTGTCGTTCGGCGGCGGTTACTCCACCGACGCGGGCGCGTTGCTGGATATCGGACTGGCGGAACGCAACCTCGTCGGCACTGGCGTCAATGCCAGCATCAACGGCGTGCTCGCGCAGCGGCGGAGTTCGATCAACTCCTCGATCACCGATCCGTATTTCCTGGATCGTAATCTGGTCGCGGGAGCGGATGTCTTCCTGATCCAAACGAACTACCTCGGCACCGAACCGTATGACGAGCGGCGGGAAGGCTTCGCGCTGCGCATGGGCTACGCGTTCAACGAACATCTGCGCCAGAGCTGGAGCTACTCACTGGTCAATCGAGATGTGTTCAACGTCGAGGCCGGCGCCAGCCCATTCATCCTGAATGAGGCCGGCACCACTTTGCTGTCGCAGATCGGTCAGGTCATGACGCTCGATTTCCGCGACAGCCGCCTTTATCCGCACAGCGGCTATGTTATTGAGGCCGGAACCGACTTCGCCGGCATCGGGGGAGACGCGCGTTATGCGCGCGCTAACCTGAACGCTGCTTACTACATTCCGCTGGAACGCCTGATGGGCAATCCGGATTGGGGAATTAAGGTCGCGGCCAGTTCCGGTTTCATGGAGTTGCTGCCGGGTGGCCGTGAGGAAATCATCGATCGGTTCTTCCTGGGTGGTGACAATCTGCGCGGTTTCCAAACCGGTGGTGCCGGACCGCACGACACGGTCACCGGCGATCCGCTCGGCGGCCGGTTCCTCTGGACCCAGACGACCGAACTACGGTTTCCGCTGCCGGTTCCGCCTGATCTGGGCTTGAATGGACGCGCCTTCGTCGATGTCGGTGCGCTGAGCGAGGCGAATTTCCGTAGCAGCACGCCGTGCACCTATAACCTGACGGGACCCGCCACCCTGGCCGGCGTCACGGTCGCGAGCGGTAGCACGGCTTCGGTCACGACAGCCTGCCAGATATCCGCTTCGGCGGCACCGCGTCTGGGCGCGGGTGTCGGTATCTCCTGGCGTACTGCATTCGGCCTGATAAACATCGACCTGGCTCCGTTTACGATCAAGCAACCGGGCGATCAGACACAAGTTTTCCGCTTTGGTTTCGGCACGAGGTTCTAGTGGTTCAAAATTACATCAAGAGTGCCAGCGCGCTTGTCGCGCTGGCTATGGCTTTTCAGGCTGCTCCGGCCTTCGCGCAGCAGGCGCCGAATGGTGAATGGTTCGTGCCCGGACAAGCCCGCCCGGCCGCACCGCCGGCAGCGCGCCCCGGACCGCGCGTGTCGCCCGGTCCGTCCGGCGGTCCCGCTGGGCTTGCCCTCCCTGGCGATCAGGGCGGCGATCAGGCAGGTGGGCTGCCAGCGCTTCAGGTCCAGCTTCCGCCAGCGCCGGAACTGCCGCCGATCCCCAAGGGCCAGGCAACCCCGGCCGCCATTGTCGGAATCCTGTCGGTTCCCGATGTTCTGCGGGTCTCCACCGCCTATCAGACGGCTTATAAAGAGCTGAACCTGCGCGGCCAGAAACTGAACGAAGACGCGCAAAAAGAGCAGGTTGCGTTACGTGATCTGGGTCAAACCTTGTCCGCGGAACGTGGCAAGCTGTCGCCGGAACAGGTCCGTTCGAAGGAAAAGGAAATTACGGACCGGGCGACCGAGGCGCAGCGTCGCTTTGGTGAGCGGAACCGGATCATCCAGGAAGCCGGCCAGTACGTCATGATGCAGATCAATCGTACCATGGAGCAGGGCGCGCAGCAGGTAGCCCTGTCGCGGGGTATCAATTTGGTGCTCAACCGAGCGCAGATTCTGGGCACAACAGCGGATTTCGATCTGACACCAGCGGTCGCCGAAGTTTTGAACAAGGCCTTGCCGACCGTGGTTGTGCCGCCTGACGGTGTGTCGCCGTTGGCCATGGCGCAACCCGCCGCGGCGAAGGCAGCCCCGGTACCCGCTACGGCTCCGGCGTCGGCGGCTGCCGCACCGGTCAAGCCACCCGCGAAGCCATAACCGTGACGTCCGCTTCGCTGGCGTTCGGCCGGGAGCGTCCGGCGCTGGCGGGCGATCCTCGGTTCTTTCAATGCGTTGGTCCCCATACGTTGGCGGCCGTCGTGGATGCCGCCGGGGTCGATGGGGAAGGCGCGGAAGCGCCACCCCGCCGGCTGATGCTGCATCGGATCGCCCCGCTGGGTGCCGCGACCGCCGAGGACGTCAGCTTTTGCCTCAATAACCGCAAATATGCAGCGGCGCTGGCCGAGACCAGGGCCGGAGCGGTGATCGTCCATCCGGATATGCAAGGCCAGGTTCCCGACGCCACCGTCGCGATCCTCGCTGACGATCCATTGGTCGCCTGGTCGCGCGTGGCGGCGCTGTTTCATCCGCTGCCACCCGCTAAACCCGGGATTCATCCATCGGCCGTGGTCGCTGCTTCCGCTCGGATCGATCCGAGCACGGAAATCGGCCCGCTGGCGGTGATCGGCGAAAACGTAACGATCGGACCGCGTGGCCGGGTCGGGGCGATGGTTGTGATCGGCGACGGTGTTGAAATCGGCCGCGATGTCCGGATTGGCCCGCATGCCTCGCTGTCCCACGCGCTGATCGGTGACCGGGTCTATATCTATCCGGGCGCCCGCGTTGGCCAGGATGGTTTTGGTTTTGCCATCACCCCTCAGGGCTTCCATACCGTCCCACAGTTAGGTCGTGTGCTGATCGAGAACGATGTCGAAGTCGGTGCCAATACCACGATTGATCGCGGAACTATGGAGGACACGATTATCGGCGCGGGTTCACGGATCGATAATCTGGTGCAGATCGGCCACAACGTGCGGATCGGCAAAGCCTGCGTGATCGTGGCTCAGGTGGGTATCTCCGGCTCCACGGTGCTGGAAAATCAGGTCGTTCTGGCGGGGCAGGCGGGCATAGCCGGGCATTTGCGGATCGGCGCCGGATCACGGATCGGCGCGCAAGCTGGCGTGATGGCGGATGTGCCCGCACGATCCGAACTGCTTGGCTCACCCGCCCAGCCGGTCAAAGCCTTCTTCAAGGAAATCGCCAGCATCCGCCGCTGGGTGCGTAATGGCGGACTCACCACAAAAAGCCCCGCGCGTGGCGCGAAACCGAACTCCGACGTGGATTAAAGATCATGGATGACGTTGAAAATCTGGTGCCTGTCGAAGGAACGACCGTCGAACTGATCGATATCCATCGCATCATGCACGACATTCCGCATCGCTATCCGTTCCTGTTGTTGGACCGGGTCGTCGATGTCGTCCTGGGCATCTCGGCGGTCGGTGTAAAAAATGTCACGGTGAATGAGAACTTTTTTGCCGGGCATTTCCCGAACCACCCGGTGATGCCGGGCGTTCTTATTGTCGAGAGCATGGCCCAAACCGCCGCCGTGCTGGTGGTGGAAAGCCTGGGGCCGGATGCGGCCGGTAAGGTGGTGTATTTCATGTCGATCGAAGGCGCGAAGTTCCGCCGTCCGGTCGTGCCGGGCGATCAATTGCGCATCCATATCGTTAAGGAACGCCGCCGCGGCAATGTCTGGAAGTTCCACGGCATTGCCAGGGTCGATGGCGTAGCCGTTGCCGAAGCGACCTATTCCGCGATGATCATGGATCGCGCGCCGGCTGCCTGATAAAAGACCGCCTTGATCGCATTTTAGCCTTAGTAACGCCAAAATGCCATGCGAAACAGAGTGTTACAGGGTGATTTGGGAAACATCGGGCAACAATGATTGAGTTGGTGGTGACACGAACCGATCTTAGCCTTGCCCCGATCTTCCTGTGATCATGAGCGCTTCGGAACGGAACACCATGGATTCGATGACGACTGTCAGATTGCTCGATACCGAACGCGCCAGTATTCACCCGACGGCGATCGTGGCGCATGGCGCCGAACTTGGCCCCGGGGTGGAGATCGGACCCTTCTGTACGGTCGGCCCCAATGTGGTGATCGAAGCCGGTGCGAAGCTGGTTTCGCATGTCGTGGTGGAAGGTCACACCCGCATTGGCGAAGGCGCCCAGTTGTTTCCGTTCTGCACTGTCGGCTTGCCGCCGCAGGATTTGAAATACAAAGGCGAACCGACCCGCTGCGAAATTGGTGCTCGCACTTTAGTGCGAGAGCATTGCACCATCCATCGCGGCACCGCGACCGGCCTCGGTATTACGACGGTGGGCGCTGATTGCATGCTGATGGCGGTGGTGCATGTCGCGCATGACTGCACGCTGGGCAACAACGTCATTGTCGCGAACAATGCGGTGATGGGCGGGCATGTCAGCATTGGCGAGTACGCCGTAATCGGCGGCGCCGCGGCGATCCATCAGTTCGTGCGCATCGGCCGCGCAGCGATGATCGGGGGCGTGTCCGGCGTCGAGGCCGACGTCATCCCCTTCGGCAGCGTGATCGGCAACCGCGCCCGGTTGGCGTCGTTGAACGTGATCGGGCTGCGCCGTCGCGGCTTCGACAAGGCGCAAATCCAGCGGCTGCACCTTGCGTTCAAAGCGCTGTACAGCAAGGAAGGTGTCTTCGCGCAGCGCCTGGAGGCGATGCGGGCGAAATTTGGTGACGATCCGTTGGTGGCTGAAATCCTGGCATTCATCGACGCCCCCAGCCACCGCGGGTTGATCCGCGCCGACTAGGCTTGCCGCGCGCGACTCCTGCTGCGATCCTCGTCTGAACGAGGATCGTCCGGGAGAACGCCCATGAGTGATACATTACCCACCGCAACGCGCGTGGCGGATCCTGGTATCCGAACGCTGTATCGCCTGGAAAACCGATGGCAGGCGTGGCTGGATGTAGAGGTCGCCCTCGCCCGCGCCCAGGCTGAACTGGCAATCATTCCGCCTGAGGCCGCCGAAGCGATCGCCGCCGCCGCTCGGCTGGAGAACATGGATCGCGCCCGGATCGACGAGGGCTTCGCCCGCACCGGCCACACGATTGTGCCGCTGGTCTGGGAACTCGGACGCATTGTCGGTGAGCCGCATGGCGGCTGGGTCCACTGGGGCGCGACAACGCAGAACATTACCCAAACCGGCGACCTTCTGGTGTTGCGGCAGGCGCATGCGGTTTTCTTGCGCCAGATCGGCGGAATCCTGGCTGCAATGGCGGATCTCGCCGAACGCGGCGCCGAGATGCCGATCGCCGGCCGCACCCATGGGCAGCATGCGGTTCCGGCCACGTTTGGCTACAAGGTCGCGGTTTGGATCGACGAACTGATCCGTCATACCGAACGCTTCCGTCAGGCCGCTCCGCGATTGTTCGTCGCCATGCTCGGTGGCGGGGCAGGGACCTACGCTTCTCTCGGCAAGAACGGGCCGCCGGTGCAGCAGGGCATCGGCCGGCAGCTTGGCTTTGGTTCCATGACCGTGCCGTCCCGTGCCATTGGCGACCATCTCGCGGAAAATGTCCTGCTGCTGGGCCTGCTCGCCGCGACGTGCGGCAAGATCGGCCGCGAAATCTACACGCTGATGAAGACCGAATTCGGCGAGGTCGAGGAACCCGTTCCCCCCGGCACCGTCGGCAGTTCCACCATGCCGCAGAAACGCAACCCGAAACTGTGCCAGGACATTATCGCCGCCGCCGCCGAAATCCGAGCGATGGTGCCGTTGGCGTTGGAGGCGATGACGACAGAGCATGAGGCCGACCGCACCACCAGCCTCATGATGGACACAGCGGAAGCGCGCACCTGCATCGCCACCGGCGACATGCTCAGCCGTCTGGCCGAGATCATGCGCGGCCTGCGTCTGGACCCGGTTCGGATGCGGTCCAACCTGGATCTGGGGGGCGGTTTGATCATGGCGGAAGCGGTCATGCTCGATCTGGGGGCGGCGATCGGCCGTCAGCATGCGCATGACGCGGTGTATGACGCGGCGCAGGATGCCTTCGTTCAGGGCAAATCGTTCGGCGCACTGCTGGCGGCCGATCCGCGCGTCACGGCGCATTTGAGTGCGGAGCAGATCAGTGGACTGCTCGACCCGACCGCGTATACCGGGCTATGTGCCGATATGGCCCGCGAGGGCGCTGCACGGGCGCGAAACGCCGCCATGGAGTTGCTGAAATGACTGTTTTGGATGTGGATCACCTGCGCTCGTGGATCGGGAAGCAGGAGACGCTGTGCGATCAGGTCACGCGATTCCCGATCGCGGCGTTATCCGCGACACTGGACCGTGATGATCCGGCACCACAGGCCGGCGACGCGCTGCCTCCGCTGTGGCACTGGCTCTATTTCCTCCCCACCGCTCGGCAATCCATTCTGGGGCCGGACGGGCATCCCGCGCGTGGCGGCTTTCTGCCTCCTGTTCCGCTGCCGCGCCGCATGTGGGCCGGCGGGCGGTTTACGTTCCATCAGCCGTTGCGGGTGGATGAAAACATCACCCGCGTTTCGACCGTTCAGGACGTGACGGTGAAGCACGGCCGCAATGGTGCGCTGTGCTTCGTGCTGGTGAAGCACGAAGTGTCCGGCCAGAACGGTCTGGCGTTGGTCGAGGAGCACGACATCGTCTATCGCGATATGCCGCAACCGGGGGAGGCTCCGGCGGCCCCGAAATCGGTGCGGACGGACGATACCTGGAGCCGTGATATCCACCCGACCGACCCGTTGCTGTTCCGCTATTCCGCGCTGACCTTCAACAGTCATCGGATCCATTATGATCGCCGCTACGTGACCGAAACCGAGGGTTACCCCGGCCTGATCGTGCACGGCCCGTTGATCGCGACGTTGCTGATCGACTTGCTGCGGCGGAATACGGATCGGACGGTGGCCTCGTTCCGGTTCCGCGCGGTTAGTCCGTTGTTCGACATCGCACCGTTCTCGGTGCATGGAGCACCGGATGACAAGGGCGGCGCCTCGATTTGGGCGCGGAACGCTGCCGGACATGTGGCGATGGAGGCTGAGGCGACTCTCGCGTAAAATCGTCTGTCATTTTGGGTTTGAGTCTGTATGACGTGGCAGAGAAAACTCAGGGTGGTCCGATGCCGTATAATATTCTCATTTTAGGTGCATCCTACGGGTCGTTGCTCGCATCTAAGTTGATGTTCGGCGGTCACAACGTGACAATGGTGTGCCGACCGGCGACGGCTGAACTGATCAATGGTGACGGTTTCCGGGTGCGGATGCCGATCAAGGGCCGCAAAGAGCCGGTCGAAATCGACTCCCGGACGTTGGCGGGTCGGGTTTCCGCTTGCGGGGTCGGCGAGGCGAACCCGAACGACTTCGATTTGATCGCATTGGCGATGCAGGAGCCACAGTTCGGTGCACCAGGCGTGCGAGAACTGCTGGACGCCGTCGGAAAGTCGCGGGTTCCGTGCATGTCCATCATGAACATGCCGCCGTTGCCGTATGTGAAACGCATTCCGGGTTTGGATTATGAGGCGCTCCGGCCCGCTTATACCGACCCGAGCGTGTGGGATAATTTCGATCCGGCCACGTTGACGCTGTGCAGCCCCGATCCGCAGGCGTTTCGGCCGCCGGACGAAAGGGTCAACGTTTTGCAAGTGACACTGCCGACCAACTTCAAGGTCGCGGCGTTCGATGCCGGTCCGGGCGTCGAGATCCTTCGTCAGCTTGAACAGGATGTCGATGCGGTTCGGTTCGCGACACCGGAAGGCGAGATCGAATTGCCGGTGAAACTGCGTGTCAGCGACTCACTGTTCGTGCCGCTCGCGAAGTGGTCGATGCTGCTGGCGGGAAATTACCGCTGTGTCACCACCGACGGGATGCGAAGCGCGCAAGAGGCCGTGCATTCCAATCTGACGGAATCGCGGTCGGTTTATGATTTCGTGTTCGATCTGTGCGTGAAACTGGGTGCCTCGCCGGACGATCTTGTGCCGTTCGATAAATACGCGGCGGCGGCGAACGGATTGTCGCGGCCGTCATCTGCCGCGCGGGCATTGCAGAACGGCGCGACCATGATCGAACGCGCAGACAAGCTGGTGCAGTTGATTGCCCGGCAGAAGGGCATGAGCCATCCGGCGATCGACGCGCAGGTGGCGCTGGTCGATCAGCGTTTGGAGGCCAATCGGCAGAAGGTGGCGGCTTAATACCGGTCACCGTTGACACCCACTCTCGGCCGGCATCCATGTTTTTCTGAGTGTAAACAAAGACATGGATGGTGAGCCTTTGCGCACTATGACGAAGGGGCGGCCGGCGTGTGTCCGGCAGGCCTAACGCGCCGGCCGGCCCGCGATGGGGCGGGCCAGCATCGCCTCAATCCGGTCCAGAAGCTGGACGTCATTGACCGGTTTGTGCAGCAGGCCGACCGGGCCGCTGACAGTATCGCCAGAGAAGATATGCCCGCTATCCTCGGCGTAACCTGTCAGCAGAAGGGCCGGCATCGTGGGGTAGCGGTCCTGCACCGCCCTGATCAGCGTCAGCCCATTCATTCCTGGCATCGACAGGTCGGTCAGCACGAGGTCAACGACTTCACCGGCGGCGAGCAGCCCAAGCGCCTCGGCGCCGTTCGAAGCAACCAGGACCGAGTAACCAGCATCGGCCAGACGCTCAGCAAACACCTCGCGGATGATGTCCTCATCGTCAACCACCAGAATCCGGGCGGGCTCGCGACCCATTCCTGCCGGCAACTCCAACTGATTCCGGGTAACCGGTTCGGCAACCGCCCGCGGCAGCCACAGCGTCACCGTGGTGCCTTTGCCCCGGGTGCTATCGATCGTCAGGGCGCCGCCCGACTGCTCCGCGAAGCCGACCGCCATGGAAAGGCCGAGGCCGGTGCCGGCCCCTGATTGTTTGGTCGTGAAGAACGGCTCGCGGGCGCGGGCAAGTGTCGCGGCATCCATGCCTGTGCCGGTGTCGGCGACCGCCAGCCTTACGTACGCACCGGGGCACAAACCGGCCGGGTGCGGTGTCTCGCCCTCGGCGACAAGTTCCGTTTCGGCCGAAAGCAGCAGGCGGCCACCGTTCGGCATCGCGTCGCGGGCGTTGGTCGCCAAATTGACCAGGACGGTTTCAAGTTGTCCTTTGTCCGCGACCGCCCGCGGCAGGTGGGCGGGCAGCGCGACCCGCACGTCAATGTCCGCCCCCAACGTGTGAATCAGGAGCTCACCGACCCCGTTCAGCAACGGCACCAGTTCGACGGCTTCGGCGCGCAAGTCGCTACGCCGCCCGAAGGCCAGCAATCGGCCGGTGACAGAGGCGCCACGCTCGATGGCTTCGGTCCCAAGCTGGGCGTAACGTTTGAGCGCGTCTGCGTCTCCGGACCGTCGCTGGATCAACGCCAATGAGCCGGCCACCGCTTGAAGGACATTGTTGATGTCGTGCGCGATGCCGCCGGCCAGTTGACCGAGCGCCTGCAACCGTTCGGCGTGCGCGGCGCGCGCCTGGGCGGCTTCTCGAGACGCGACTTCTTGCCGCACGCGGGTTTCCAGGTCCGCATTCAGGCTCCGCAGTTCATCTTCCAACGCGCGGCGTTCGGTGATGTCCATGTCAATGCCGGTCCTTCGCAGCGGCTTGCCGGCGGCATCGAAATGCGTCGTGCTGCGCGAATTGATCCACATCAGCCGGCCTGACACGATGATCCGGTAGTCGATTTCGGATTCGCCGCCAGTTCGAAGGTCACTCGCCCGCTTGGCCATGACCATGGAAACGTCGTCGGGATGCACGGCGTGAGACCAGGCTTCAAACGGCACATTCTCGCACAGCGCCGGAGCGACACCGAACCGGTGGCATTGCACCGCGGACCAATGCCCGGTGTTGGTCACCAGGTCCCAGTCCCAACTGCCGATTCCTCCGGCTTCCTGACTCATGCGCAGCCGGGCCTCGTTTTCGCGCAGGGCGTCTTCGACACGTTTGCGCTGGCTGATGTCCTGAAGCACGACGATGCCGCGAACCGGCCGCCCGTCCTCGAACAATGCCCGGCCGCTGGAAGCCGTCCAGCACCAACTGTCGTCAGGCTGACGATAGCGGTATTCCGCTTCGTAATAATGCTCCGGATCGGCAAGGGCGCGATGCCATTCCGCCTGTACCTGACCGCGGTCGTCAGGATGGACCCTGGCGAGCCAGGCATCGTAGGAGCTTGCGCCCGGATAGTCCGAACCGGGTGCGCGTGCGGTCTCAAGTGGCCAGAGCCCTTGGTTGGTGACAAGGTCGATGTCCCGGACACGCAGCCGCGCCGCCTCCATCGACAACCGCAAACGTTCCTCGCTGAGCTGCAATTCCATTTCGATCCGCTTGCGATCGTCGATACGTTGCACCACGGCGGTCTGCCGGACCGGGCGTCCGGCGTCGCATATCGTTTGGCCGGATGCGGCGATCCAGTGCCAGAGTCCGTCGGGGTGACGGATTCGGTACTCGATCTCATAATGGTTGCCAGACGCGGCGATCGCGCTCTCGAAACTCGCCCGCACCCGGTCCCGATCATCGGGGTGAATCCTGTCCACCCAGTCTTCGATGGTCAAACGGCCGTCCTCGTCCAACCCGAGTATCCTGCGGGCTTCTCGGGTATGGGTCACGACATTGGTGACAAGATCGATATCCCGGACGCCCATGCGGGCCGCCCCCAGGGCGAGGCACAGCCGTTCCTCGCTCTCCCGCAGGGCGTGCTCGCGCGTTTCCAGCGTTGCCGCCATGTCATCAAAGGCGTTCGCGAGGCGGCCGAACTCATCGCGCCGATGTCGCATTGTGGTGCGGGCGCCCAATGCGCCGGAGCGCCATCGATCCGCGAGATCAATCAGTTCGGCAACCGGACGGTGGATCAGCCGGCGCCCGATCACGGCGGTCAGCGCCAATCCCAGCAGCACGTCGGCGATGATCAGCACCAGCCCCAACCGGTTTGCCTGCATCATGGCGGCGAAACTGGTTTCCTCGTCCAGCGATACCGCCACCATCAGGCCGCTTGGATCGGCACCTGGTGGCGAAACCGTCACGAACCCGGATCGGCCGCTACCCGGGGCGTCCGCTCCATGAAAGGTGTGAATGGTGTCTCCTTGCAGCAGGAAGGCGCGGTCAGCGGGCTGGGTCCGGCCAACAAAATCCATGCCGCCGGGATTGCGGGCCAAATAGACGCCGGTCCGGTCGGCGATCGTCACGCTGCCGCCGGGCGGCAGGTCGAGCTTCGCGAACTGCCCGCGCAGCCATTCCAGGCTGAGCGCGATCTCCACCACGCCCGCGATGTTGCCGGCCTTGTCGCGGAACGGTCTGGCCATATGGAGGCTCGGGACGCCGGATGAACGGCCGATCGCATAGTCGCCGACGACGAAGGCCCCGGTTTGCAGGGCCCGCTTGAACCACGGGCGGTCGGATGGGTTGAGCGTTTGATCGGCGGGTCCCGACGCGCAGAACGGCGTTCCATCCAGCGTCATCGCGTCGGCATAGAGGTAACGGGTCTGCTCTTGCAGAAGGTTTGCCAACAGCGGTTGGCAATGTTCCGGCTCGCGGTTTCGCACGGACGGCGCGTTGGCGATTACACTCAACACCTGCTCCGCACCCTCGACGATCCGCTGTTGTTCGGAGCGAGCCAGATGCAGCAGACGCAGGCCCGCGTCTTCCGTGAGCTGCTGGCGGACGGCGCGGGCCTGTGTTTCGCTGTAAACCTGCGACGCGAGCGCCGGCAAGAGTGCGACGCTCACGATCAACAACAGTTTGGTGGAAAGGCCAGCCAATCCGATCTCCTTCCGCCCGGTAGTCCGGTTATTCGTGATGCTTCTTTGTCCCATATCCGAAAATATTTGGTACGCCACTCGATTGCACGATGCAGCCGCGCAGGATCACGGAGACGTGATAAAACGCGGTGCGAATGGTTCTGACAGCGGCCGGGCATGACGACGGAGCGTATGCTGGCGCGGTTAAGTTCGTGTCTGGCCCGAGCTGGCGGGAGGAGGGGCTAGCCAAAGCGTTCGACATTGGCCACATTGGAGTCGGGAAACGTCATAAGCGAATCAATGGACCTGTCTTTCGATCTATTAGGCAACGCGCTCGTCTCGGGTTTGCTGTTGGGCGGCTTCTATGCCGCGGTGACGATCGGGGTGTCGATTTCTTTCGGCATGCTCGACATCGTCAATATCGCGCATCCGGCGTTCATCATCCTCGGGTCGTACACGGCGTATATCGCCAACAGCGTGTTCGGTTTCGACCCGATACTGTCCAGCATCGTCCTGCTGCCGGCGTTCTATCTGCTGGGGATGGCGATCTATCATGTGTACGACGTATCGTTCGAACGACGAGGAGACGCCTCGATCCGCGGACTGGCGTTCTTCTTTGGTGTTCTGTTCATCACCGAAGTCACCCTGGTGCTGGTCTTTGGTGTCGATTACCGGTTGGTGGACGCGCCTTACGTCGGTCCCAGCCTGCATTTCGGCGTGATCGATCTGCCGTTGCGGCTGCTGGTTCCGTTCCTGGTGTCATGCGCGCTGATCGGCTCGCTGCAACTGTTCATGTCTTATACGTTCCTGGGACGCGCGGTTCAGGCGGTGGCGCAGGACCCGATGGCGTTACGGCTGATGGGCGCCAATCCCAGCAAGATCAAACGCATCGCGTTCGGGTTGTCGATTGCGAGTTGTTCGGTCGCCGGCGCCATTCTGATCATCATCCAGCCGGTCGAGCCTTCTATCGCGCGTGACTACATCGGCCGCATCTTTGCCATCTGCGTCATGGGTGGGCTGGGTAGCTTTGGCGGAACGATCATCGCGGCGGTCATCCTGGGCGTCATGGAAAGCCTGACCTCGACGTTTTACGGCCCGTCCTGGTCGCCGGCGGTCGCGTTCGGCTTCTTGTTGATAACGTTGGCAGTGAGGCCGTCCGGCCTGTTTGGTCGCACCTGATGCGCAACGCTTATTTCGTCCTGGCCGCGCTGGCTGTCGCGGTCGTCACCTTCGCCGTCGCGCGGTTGATCGACAACGCCTACGTGTTCTTCGCCGGCTATGTCGTGCTGCAATATGTCGTGCTGGCAACAGCCTGGAACATTCTGGGCGGCTTCACCGGTTACGTGAATTTCGGCACCGCCGCGTTCTTCGCACTGGGCGCCTATACGACCGTGGTGCTGCACAAAACGATGCCGTTCCTGCCTTTGCCGGCGATGATGCTGATCGGGGGGGCGATCTCCGGCCTGATCGGTCTCGGTATGGGATATCTCACGCTGCGTCTGCGCGGGACGTTTTTCTCCATTGCCACACTGGCGATGGCGGTCGTCGCCCAGACCTTGATCACCAACTGGAACTTTGTGGGCGGATCGCGCGGAGCCTATATCATCCGCCCGTCCGACTCGCCGATCTTCTCCGGTGATTACATCCAGTATTTGTTCGTTGTGATGCTGGCGTTGTCGGTGATTTCCGTGTCGCTGGCGCGGGCGATCCAATTCTCTCGCCTCGGCTTTGGATTTTCCGCGATCCGCGATGACGAGGGCGCGGCCGAGGCGTCCGGCGTGCCGACGTTAAAGCTGAAGTTGATCGCCACGGCCTTGTCGGGTGGGCTGATGGGCATGGCCGGCGCACCGTTGCCTTACTACGTCACGTATCTTGATCCGGCGTCCGGCTTCAGCCTCAGTTATGCCGTCAATACAATCGCCATGCCGCTGATCGGCGGCACCGCGACATGGCTGGGGCCGGTGATCGGCGCCATCCTGCTGGGCACGCTGCAACAGGTCGCCACCGTGACGATTTCGTCGGCATTATCGCTCTTGCTGGTCGGTGTTTTGCTGGTGACATTCGTCATCGCGGCGCCGAAGGGCATCGTCGGCTGGTTCAAGAAATGAGCAACACCCTTCTCTCCGTTGCCGGATTGGGCAAGCGCTTCGGGGGCTTTACCGCGCTGAACGACGTCGATCTGGACGTCGCGGAAGGCGAACGGCTGGGTCTGATCGGTCCCAACGGATCGGGCAAAAGTACGCTGGTGAACTGCCTGTGCGGCACGTTGCGTAACGACATGGGTAAGGTGACCTTCGGCGGTCACGCGCTGAATGGCATGGCCGCGCACCGGCGCACCCGGTTGGGCATGGCGCGCAGCTTCCAGCTTCCCCGGCCGTTCACCACGCTGACACTGGCCGAGAACATCCGGGTCCCGATCCTGTATGCCGCGAACGTCAAGACCGGCGGCCATGCGGTCGATCCGCGTGAGCGGTGCGACGCCTTGCTGGATATGGTCGGGCTGCTGCCGAAGGCGGACCTCAAGCCCGCCGACCTGACCCAGATCGAGATGCGGAAGCTGGAACTGGCGCGGGCGATGGCGTCCGATCCGCGGCTGTTGATCGCCGATGAGGCCATGGCCGGCCTGTCGAACCAGGAGGTGGATGAGATTTTGGCACTGCTGCTCAAGCTGAACGGACAAGGCGTCACGATCATCATGATCGAGCATATCATGCGAGCGGTGCTGGCCTTTTCGCAACGGCTGGTCGTTCTGGTCGCCGGCCGCAAGATCGCCGATGGCCTGCCACAGGACGTCATCCGTCAACCCGATGTCGTGGCGGCTTATCTTGGCAGCTAGTCTTTCCATCACCGGCCTGGATGCCGGCTATGGCGCCGTGCGCATCCTGCACGACGTTTCGTTGTCGGTGCACGAGGGCGAAACGGTCGCGCTGTTGGGCACCAACGGCAACGGCAAGTCCACCCTGATGAAATGTATCATGGGCATGGTGAAACCGACCGCCGGGTCAATTGCCGCAACGATCGACGGCGTTCGGCATGAACTGATCGGTCTGTCCACCGAGGAAATTGTCGATCTCGGCATCGCTATCGTGCCGGAAGGGCGGCGGCTGTTTCCGCGTCTGACGGTGACGGAAAACCTGCTGATGGGCGCGTTCCGCAAAGCGGCGCGCCCGGCGATCGATAAGAACCTCGCGTTCTGCTTTGAGGTTTTTCCGCGTCTGGCGGAGCGCCGCAAGCAACTCGCGGGTTCTATGAGCGGCGGCGAACAGCAGATGCTGGCGTTGGGCCGGGCCTTGATGTCGGCGCCGCGGTTGTTGCTGATCGATGAGCCGTCGGTGGGCCTGGCACCGCTGCTGGTGGCGCGCACGATCGATAAGATCAAGGAGTTGAAGGAAAGCTTCCAGCTCGCCGTGCTGATGGCCGAGCAGAACTTCACCCAGGCGGTACGGATCGCCAACCGTGGCTACGTGATCGTGCACGGCCATATTGAGTTTGAGGGCGGTTCGGTCGCGGAACTGAGTAATAACGAGCTGATTCGCAAGTTTTACATGGGTGACGTGTAGGCTGTATTGTTTTGAGAGCGGTGCGTTCCGCTCTGGTTCGTCACGGCCCTGCCCCGACTTGATCGGGGAAGGGCCATGACGAGTGGAATAACTGGCATAAATCGCGCCGCACGGCATCCATTACCCCGGCCCAGTCGCCCGCCGTTTCCTGTCGGAACAATCGCATCGACCGGTACCAGGGGCTGTCAGTCCGCCCGAGTAACCACCGCCAATCGGGCGCATGCGCCAGCAGCAGCCACACCGGTTTGCCCAATGCCCCGGCCAGATGGGCCACGGATGTATCAACGGCAATGACAAGATCCAGGGACTCAATCAGCGCGGCGGTTTCGGCGTAGTCGGTCATCCACCGCGTCAGATCCGGCAATCCAAGACCGGACGCCGCATCGCCGTGTTGCAGATTGACGAAGCTGACGCTGGCGACGTCCGTCAGCGACCTGAATAGATCCGGCGATATGGAGCGGCGGCGGTCGGCCTGATGCCGCGGATTGCCGGAAAGCGCGATCCCGACCCTGGCTCCGTCCGGCAAACGCCCCCGCCACGCCTCGACACGTAAAGGATCGGCCGAAAGATATCGGTCGCAGAACGGAATCGACTCCAGGGTCGTGCCAAAGAGCCGAGGCAAACTCATTGCGTCAACCCACAGATCGAAATCGGGCAGCTTGCCGGATGTGGAAACAACCTGGACTCCGGGCATCGACTGAAACAGCTTCACCAGCGGCGGAGTGCACAGCAGGACAGGAATGCCGCCGGCCGCGCGGATCATCGGCAGATACCGCACGAACTGGATGGCGTCGCCGAACCCCTGCTCCGCCCGCACCAGGATTGTCCGGCCGGCGGGATCGGCGCCTTCCAGGGCAAGCCCGGGCAATTCCGGGAAATCCAGCCGATACCGGGGATGCCGCTTGCGCCATTCGTATTCGGCGAAACCGCGCGGCAGATCGCCGCCCGATAACAGCGCGACCGCCAGGTTCCAGTGCGCCTCGGCGAAATCCGGGCGCAGGCGGATAGCGGCCTCGCAGGCCTCAATGGCCGCCGTCAGGTTGCCTTGCCGTGTCAGTATAAAGCCCAGACTGGCATGCGCTTCTGCGCAAGCCGGGTCGAGGCGTAGTGCCGTCCGATATAATGTCTCAGCCGATTCCAGATCGTCCAGGTCGGCCGACGCGTTTCCCATATTCAGCCAGGATGCGGCGTGATCCGGCTGCAACGACAACGCTCGGGCGAAGGCCGCACAGGCGCGGGACGCCTCCCCCAAAGCGTTTAACGCGGTTCCTCGGGCGAAATGCAGTTCGGCGTCGTCGGGTGTTCCATCCAGCGCGGCGTTCGCGTGAACCAACACTTGCTCGAACCGGCCGGACATCAGCAGCGCGCGGACCAGATTCCGCCGTATCCCGCGATGGTCGGGCTGTCGCCGCAGCGTTCGGGTCAGCAGGCATACGGCTGCCTCGGCGTCGTCGTTCCGCAAGGCTCGCAGGCCGGAGACATACAGAGCCTGGTCCTCGATCAGGGCGAGGGTAGCAGAGGCTTGGGTGCCGGCGCGGTCCGTGACAGTGTGCATGACGCATACTGCGGACAGAATGGTTAACAAACGCTAAAGATCGGAGAATATTTTATGGCAAGTGGACTGGACGGTGTTGTCGCCGCTGAAACGATCCTGAGTCACACCGACCGCGGCAACGGCATGGTCTGGGTGCGCGGCCACGATCTCCCGGATCTGGTCGCTCATTACGGGTTCGAGGGGACCATCGCCCTGTTATGGGACGGGTTCGCCGGCGACGGCCTGACCCGCGCCGGCATCACCGTATCGCTTGGTCAGGCACGCTTGACCGCTTTCAACGGTGTGCCAGGCTGGTTGCCGAACACCGCCGGCCGGACATTGTTTGAAGGCATGCGCATCGCGCTCGCCGCCCAGCCCGATACCGCCGACGCCGCGGCGCTGATCGGCGCCATCACGGTCATCGTGCCGGCGTTGGTGAGGCAGGCCTCCGGATTACCGCCGGTGCCGCCCGATCCGGCGCTGTCCACGGCCGCGGACCTGTTGCGCATGCTGCATGCTGTGCCTCCCAGTTCCGAGAACGCCGCCGCGCTCGACACCTACTTCACCGTCATGGCCGAAAGCGGGCTGAGTGCGTCCGTCTTCACCGCCCGGGTCGTCGCGTCCACCCGAGCGTCGCTGGCGGCGTCGGTGATGGGGGCATGGTGCGCGTTTACCGGCGTGCTGCATGGCGCCGCACCGGGGCCGACACTGGATCTGCTTGACGCGGCCGAAGCCCAAGCCGATCTGGAACCCTGGTTGGAGGCCAAGTTGCGCGCCGGGGAACGCCTGATGGGGTTCGGCCATCGGGTGTTCGCCGGCAACGATCCGCGTGCTCAGGCGATGCGCCGGTCGATGGACGCGATGGGGCCACATGCCGGGCGGTTGGCGTTCGCCGACAAACTGGAAAAGGCGGTGGCGGTCGCGATCGATCGGGTCAAGCCGGGCCGGACGCTGCCGCCCAACGTGGAAATCATGGCCGCGCTGCTGCTGGACGCGGTCGATATCCCGCGCGAGGCATTTACGCTGGTCTTCGCCGTCGGACGCAGCGCCGGATGGCTGGCGCACGCGATGGAGCAGCAAAAGACCGGCCGCATGATCCGGCCGGTGTCCGCCTATGTCGGGCCTTCGATCAGCTAATCGTCGAGAATTTTATCGCTTCTGGTGGCAAGATCATGGTATAATCGGCTCTATATCGGCCGGTATGGAGACTGCTGTGATCTTTCGTCAGCTCTTCGACGCGACTTCGGGCACCTACACCTATTTGCTCGCCTCCCGGCGAGGCGGGGAGGCGCTGATCGTCGATCCCGTGCTGGAAAAGGTTGACCGCTATCTGTCGCTGATGCGGGAACTCGATCTTCGGCTGGTCAAGGCCGTCGATACCCACCTGCACGCCGATCACATCACCGGATTGGGCGCGCTGAGGGACTCCACTCGCTGCGTCACCGTGATGGGTGAGCAATCCAGCGTCGATGTCGTGGGCATGCGCGTGTCGGATGGCGACGTGCTGCGAATCGAAGGCATCGAACTGGAGGCGATCTACACGCCCGGTCACACCGATGACTCCTATAGCTTTCGCATGCAGGACCGCGTGTTCACCGGCGATACGCTGCTGATCCGCGGCACCGGCCGCACCGATTTCCAGAACGGGTGCCCGAAGGCGCAATACGACTCGATCTTCAATCGGTTGCTGCGCCTGCCTGACGAAACGATGGTATTCCCGGCGCACGATTACAAAGGCGATACTGTCAGCACGATCGGGGAAGAAAAACGATGCAATCCGCGCCTGCAGGTCGGCTGCATTGACGAATACGTCGCATTGATGAACGGCCTTAACCTGTCCAACCCGAAGATGATGGACGTCGCGGTTCCGGCGAACAAACGCCAGGGCCTCCCGCAAGAGCGTTGGGCGATCGATGCCCGGCAGGCGCAGACGATGGTTGGGTGCAAGCACACCGTCCTGGTCGATCTCCGGGAAAAAACCGAGCGGCAGAAGCATGGGTCAATTCCCGGGTCGTTGCATGCGCCGTATTCGGATCTGGAGGAAAATATCCAGCCGGGCGGCATGCTGTTCGGACTCGCCTCTGCCACGGACCGGCGGCTGCTGTTCTACTGTGCGTTCGGAGAGCGTTCGGCGATGGCCGTGCGGGCGGCCCACGATGCGGGTCTGGAGACTGCCTGCCACATCCATGGTGGCATCGATGCCTGGAAAAAGGCGGAAGGGCCACTGACACATTAGCGGGCTTTGACGCGTAACCTGGACAAGTGTCTGACCCGCGAGTACGAGTCAGGCAGCTTGAAGGGGAAACGTCGCAATGACGAGCGCAACGCGCCGGGGATCGCTGTCGGGCACCCCGGCTGAACTGGCTTTTCGGCCCGCATCCGCCATGGTGCAAGCATGAAACTCGGCGTTTTCGACCATATGGATCGCGGCCTGACGCCGCTGGACCGTTTCTACGAAGAGCGGTTGAAGCTGGTCGAGGCATACGACAGCGCGGGGTTTTACGCATATCATGTGGCGGAGCACCATGCGACGCCGCTGGGTGTCGCACCGTGTCCCGGCATCTGGTTATCGGCGGTGGCGCAACGCACGAAACAACTTCGTTTCGGGCCGCTTGTCTATCTGTTGCCGCTGTATCACCCGATCAAGCTGCTGGAAGAGATCTGCATGCTGGATCAAATGAGCGGCGGGCGGTTCCAGTTGGGTGTCGGGCGCGGGATTTCTCCCATCGAGATGCGGTTCTACGGACTGGACCCGAACAAGACGCAGGCGATGTATGCCGAGGCGCTGGAGGTCATTCTACGGGGCATGGCCAATCCCGTCCTGAACTTCGAAGGCGAATACTACACATTCAAAAATGTGCCGATGGAAATGACGCCGTTTCAGACGCCACATCCGCCGTTATGGTACGGCCTGGCTCGCGCGGAGGCTGTGCCCTGGACGGCGAAGAACCGGATCAACATCGTTGGCAATTTGCCCGGCGCGCCGATGCGGGTGCTGACCGATCGTTACCGAGCGGAATGGGATGCATTGGGCAACGATCCCGCCGATCTGCCGTTGATGGGCGTCGGCCGCCATGTGGTCGTGGCCGACACCGAGAAAGAGGCGTTGGACATTGCCAAACGCGGCTACGCCAAATGGCGCGCCAGCTTCCTGAAGCTGTGGCTGGAGAACGGGGAAATGCCCGCCCCGGCTGCCATCTTTCCGGAGCGATATGAAGATGCCGAGGCGCAGGGGCGTGCCATCGCCGGCACCCCGGACAAGGTGCGGGATTTCCTGCAACAAACCATCGATGACGCCGGCCTGAACTACCTGCTGTGCCGTTTCGCGTTCGGTGACATCACCGGCGACGAAGCGCTGCACTCGATCGATTTGTTCACCCGGCATGTGATGCCCGATATCACCGCCCATCAGGAGACCGTCTGAGCCATGACCGACGAATACGAACTGTTCGCCCTTCGTTACGCCACGCGCAAAGCGCAGCGGCATGAGCATTTCATCGGCGGCGACCCGCATGACGGGCCGATGCCGATGGATTATTTCGTGTGGCTGGCGAAGAACAAAGACCGAGCGGTGGTGATCGATATCGGTTTCACGGCCGAAAGTGGTGGCAAGCGCGGCCGGACCCTGGAACGTTGCCCGATCGACTCGCTGGCGCTACTGGGGGTCGATCCGGCGACGGTGGAAGACGTCATCCTGACCCACATGCACTACGATCACGTCGGTAATTTTCATAAATTTCCCAAAGCCCGGTTTCATTTGCAAGAACCGGAGATGCAGTACGCCACCGGCCGCTACATGCGGCACCGGCAGCTTGCGCGCAGTTTCGAACCCGACGACGTCTGCGGCATCGTGCGGCTGAATTTCGATGGACGGGTGCAATATCATAACGGTCCCGCCGACATATTGCCGGGGATCAGCCTGGTGCCGACCGGGGGGCACTCGGCGGGACTGCAATTCGTGAAGGTGAACACCAAACGCGGAGTCGTTGTGCTCGCCTCCGACGTCACCCATTTCTATGAGAATATGGAGACGTATCGGCCGTTCACCACCGCTCTGCATATCGGCGAGATGCTGGAGGCATTCGATACGTTACGCGCCCATGCTGCCTCGCCCGAGCTGATCGTTCCGGGCCATGACCCGCTGGTGATGCAGCGTTATCCGGCGCCCTCACCTGAGCTACAAGGCATTGTCTGCCGCCTTGACGTGCCGCCCGTGCAATAAGGATTTCCAAAATGAACGTCGACGAACTTCGCGCCATTCAGGCGCCGCTGAAGCAACTCTACCGCGACAACCCCGACGCCGCCCGCATTCCCGCCCGCGCCGAGGGCAGTCTGGACCCGAACGATATCGCGATCGTGGTGAATTCCTGGCACGGCACGGTGACCGCCGGACTGCACAAGGCGGGCGGCGGGTCGGGCGAACTGGCGTGTTCGGCTGACATGCTGCTGGAGGCGCTGGTGGGTTGTGCCGGCGTAACATTGCGTGCCGTGGCGACGGCGATGGGCGTCACCATCCGTGGTGGCAAAGTGATCGCCGAGGGGATCTGGGACGCGCGCGGCACGCTGGCGATCGACCGGGCCGCTCCGGTCGGACTGACTGAGATTACGGTGAAATTCGACGTCGATTGCGATGCGGACCCGGCGAAGCTGGAGCGTATGATTCAGACCACGGAACGGTATTGCGTGATCTTGCAGACATTGAAATCGCCGCCGAAATTGGCGATGGAAATCGTCTGACTGCAACGATTATAGCAGTCCGCGTTGGGTTCGACTCTCCCGCACCGTCATGGCCCGGCACCGTCAACGCACTGGTGGCCCGGACAAGCCGGGCCATGACCGGCGTGGCAGACTGGTATTATGCGTCCAAACCCTGGCGCAGCGCCCGCGCCAGGTCCAGAAGCCGGAAGGGCTTCGGCAACAGCCGCACGCCGCGGTCAAACAGGCCAAGGCGGACGATCGTGGTGCGGGCGTAACCGCTTGTGAAAACGATTTTCAGGTCCGGCCTGTGGGCGAGCGCGGCGGTGGCCAGATCGCGTCCGCTCATGCCGGGCAAACCCACATCGGTGAACAACAGCCGTATATCCTGGTTCGCGTTCAGTGTCGCCAGGGCAGAGGCGGCGTCCGTTGCGTCCAGAACCGTATATCCTAAATAGCGGGCGGCGCCGGTACTGAACGTGCGAACATCATCATCGTCGTCCACGATCAGGATGGTTTCGTTCCCCTCCGGGACGGGTTCGGCGTCGGGCCGGACAGCTTGCACCTCGGACACGCCCATAACGTCCGGATGCGCGAAATACATGGTAATTGTGGTTCCACGTCCCGGCGCGCTTTCAACCTCGATATGGCCGTCCGACTGTTTGACGAAGCCATAGACCTGACTGAGTCCCAGTCCGGTACCGCGCCCGACCCCTTTCGTAGTATAGAAAGGATCAAACGCGTGTTCCAGGACCTCCTGTGTCATACCGGACCCGTTGTCTTTTACCGCAACAAAGATGTACTCGCCGGCTGAAAGGCCGCTGTGCTGACGTGTGAACGTTTCATCCAGCACCGTGTTGCCGGTTTCGATCGACAGCGTGCCACCACGCGGCATGGCGTCGCGGGCGTTTACCGCGAGGTTGAGCAGCGCACTTTCCAACTGATTGGGATCGACGAAAACCAGCCACAGGCGTTCGCCCAATCTCGTTTCGATCGAAACCGATTCGCCAATGGTCCGCCGCAACAACTCCGCCATGTCGGCAACAAGCCGATTGACGTCCGTCACCGCCGGAGCGAGTGTCTGCTTCCGAGAAAACGTCAGCAATCGCGCGATGAGTTGCGCGCCACGCTCCGACGCGTGCTGAATTACCCGGAGCAGCCGTTTGGCGGCCGGGCTGAATTCGTCGGTGCCGGTCTTCAACAGCTCCAGGCTACCCAGGATCGCCGTCAGCATATTGTTGAAATCATGTGCGATCCCGCCGGTAAGCTGACCGACGGCTTCCATTTTTTGCGACTGCGCCAAGGCCGCCCGGGCTTGTTCGAGGTCGGCGTCCGCTTGTTTGCGTCGCGTAATGTCACGGGTCATCTTGGCGAACCCGACGAGGCGCTGTTGTCTGTCAAGGATCGGGTTGATCACGACATCCGCCATGAACAAGGAGCCATCCTTGCGAACCCGCCAACCTTCCTCCTGATAAATGCCATCGCGCGAAGCTGTCGCAAGCGCCTCAGCGGGTTTTCCGGCGGCCTGATCGTCAGCGGTATAAAAACAGGAAAAATGCCTCCCGACGATTTCGTCCACCCGGTACTGCTTGATAAACTGCGCGCCGGCGTTCCAGGACGTGACCGTCCCGGCTGTGTCCAGCACGTACATCGCACAATCCCGCACGCTTTCGACGAAAAGCTCGAAGCGTTCCTCGGCTCGGTGCAGTTGCTCGACGGTGTGTTCGTGACGAACGGTTTCGGTATCCAGCCGATCAGCGATTTGCCGCCATTGAACCGGGTTTGGCGCGGCCAATTGTTTCGGCACTACCCGCCAGATCAGCGCCGCCATCAGGATGGAGGCGACAGCCGTCGCCGCCTTGATGATGCCCTGAGTGGCCTGGTTCGGGAACCCGAACAGGCCGCCGTCGATGAATCGGGCGATACCAAAGGCCAGGATGCAAAGACCCAACAGCCACACCGTTGGCCCGCGGGCGAATTCCGGACGTTGGATCGCCAGTCTGGCCAGGCAGATCGCAACCGCGAACCAGCTCAATCCCGCTGTGATGTCCGACAAGGCATGCGGCCACGGCAGGGCGGACGCGTATGGCGTAAAGTCCAGGTCGAACAACGATGCAAACATTCCGCCTCGCGAAGTATCACGAGGGAGTGAAGCAAATCCCGCTGTCCGTGTCTTCAATTTTATGCGCGCGACCGGACAGCCCGGCCCGCGCCGCGACCCGGATCGTATCAGTCGAAATGAACTCTCCTGGCCTGCGCCGGTTAACCGTCCCAGACGTTGGTGGGCATCGGCAGACCCGCGAACGCGGCGTCGTCCAATGTGACACCAGGCGTGAGTCCCGCCATGCCCAGCAGCATGAACCATTGACGGACATGCTGGCCGCAATGCCAGGTCATCCGCTCCATCAGTTCATGCAGTTGCTGCGGCCCATAGTAGGTCTGCACGGTTTCCGTGCCGGACTTGTCGGCTTTCGGGTCCCACCATGTGTGCAACTCCGCCAGAACCTGCTGGCCATAGACGCCCAGGCTGGCGCTGCTCGTCATGCCAGCGGGCGGCCCACCCGTCAGCATGTCGTTCACCAGAAGTGCGCCACGCGCGACCTCCATCATGCCTTCCGGAATCCGGAACAGATGATGCGCCAGCGCCAGATAGCTGCGCGGGCGATTGGGCACTTCGATCAGCAGCAGCGCATCCGGCATTTGCGGCACGATCTGGATCGCGGTGCGCACGAACAGGTCCATCCGCGCCATCAATTGGACGGGGGACAGCACCGGTCCGGTTGCCTCGTGCAAACCGAGGAATTTGACGACGTGGCCGATGTTTTGCGCGAAAATCCAGTCATCGCCGCGCGACAACACGGGAACGGAGCGGGCACCGAGACGACGCAGTTCATTCAACCCGGCGGCGTCGGTCAGAACATTGATGGAATTGAACTCGATCGCACGGACCGAGAGAAACTCTTTGAGTTTCAGGCAGCTTGTTCAGCCAGGCTGCCAGAAAACATTCAGTGTGGTGTCGCCCTGCATCGGTTCGTTCTCCTGAGCGTCCCGGTTACCCCGGACTAAACAACACGTCAATCCTGAGGCCGAAACGAATCCTTTCTATCCCACCAGCCCGATTGCGCCGGCGGCGGCGGCACCGCCCAGGATCAGCAGCGGGTGCAATTTGGTGAAGAAAAACAATGCGCCCGCCACCACGGCGACCGCTGCCGCGGCCAAATCCACCACGGTGGTCTGGATCAGCAGCGCCGCGCTGGCCATGATCAGGCCGGCCGTCACGGGCAGCAGCCCCGCCTGGATCGCCTTGCGCCACGGGGCATCCTTGAAACGAAACCAGACCCCGCTGACCAGCAGCGTCAGAATGGACGACGGCAGCGCGACGGCTCCAGTGGTGACCAATGCGCCCCAGAACCCGGCGACCCGCCATCCCACAAGGCTGACGACCATCATGTTCGGTCCGGGGGCAGCCTGAGCGAGCGCATACAGCGCGGCGAAATCATGCGCGCTCATCCAATGGTGCACATCGACGACCTGGCGCTGCATCTCCGGAATGACGGCGTTGGCGCCCCCGAACGCCAGCAGGGACAGTTGCCCGTAAACCGACGCGAGTTCCCATAGAGTATTCATGCCCGGAACCGCCACAGCACAAGGGTTGAACCGATGGCCAGCACCGGCATGGCGACCAGCATCGGCAAGCGCAGCACGGCGATCGCGACGAAGGTGCTGGCGGCGACGGCAATCGCGAGCTTACGCCCCCAGAGCGGCGCGGCGATCTTCCAGGCATTTGCCACAAGATATGCGGCGGCGGCCGCCGACAATGCGACGAACGCTCGGCGCACCGGCGCGTAACCGGCGTATTGGTCGTAGATCGCGCCCAGCATGATCACGATCGCGACCGGAGCAGTCATCAATCCCAGGAAGCACGCCGCCGCCCCCGGCACACCGCGAAACCTCGAACCCAGCGCGATGGTGACATTCATGATGTTGCCACCCGGCAGGAACTGGCACAAACCGAGCATCTCGGTGAACTCGATGCGGGTTAGCCATTTTCGCTGATCGACGATCATGCGTCTGGCCCAGGGCAGCACGCCACCGAAGCCGCAGACACCCACCATGAAAAAGCCGGCGAACAGGTCGAACACAGTGGGGTTGGGGCGCGTTTCGGACATGCAGTGAGGGATAACGAACCTGTGCGGTTTCGACAATTCCCGCGACGTCGAGACGAGTGGAAAGGTTGTTTATGATCCTGAAAACAGGCGTTCTGCTGGTATCCCTTATGATCCCGGTGGCGGCCACGGCAGCCTGCACCGTGGACGCAAAAGCCACCGTCGCACTGTCTGATTCAGACGGAACAATCACCGTTCCGGTGGAGGTAAACGGAATCACCGCGACCTTTATCCTCGATACGGGGGCTCAACGCTCCCTGGTCACCCCGGCCGCCGTTGATCGGCTGGGACTGGCGCGCGACGCATGGGTCGGCACAACCATGCGCGGGATCGGTGGCGCAGAGAGCCGTCCGAACGCCAATCCTCGCACGCTGACGCTGGGCGGCGTCAGGTTGGTTCGCCGCACGCTGAACCACGATACCAGCTTCACGGTTGGCGTTCTTCCCGGCTCGCGTCCCGGCTTGATCGACGGTCTGCTAGGGCGCGACTTCCTGTCGCTGTTCGACCTGGATATCGATGTGCCCAACCGCCGCCTGACGCTGTTCGATGTCCACGATTGCGCCGGCCGGTTCCTGTCCTGGAAGGGCGATTATACTGCCGTGCCGGTCACGACCCCGACCGAACAAGCGATTGTTGTGCCGGTGCTGGTGGACGGCAAACCATTGCGTGCCCTGTTGGATACCGGTGCCAGCGCCAGTCTGATCGGTGCACCGGGGATGTTTCGGCTTGGGCTACAGGAGGCGAATGTCCGAGGCGACTCTGCGACTCAGCTCAGTGGTTTGGGGCCACACACGGTGACAATGTACCGCCACACATTCCGGTCGCTTCAGGTGGGCGGCCAGACAATACAGTCGCCGGTCATCTGGGTCGCTCCAGTGCATCTAACGCCAATCGTCGATATGCTGCTGGGCGCTGACTGGGTGGCCGCCCGACGGTTGTGGATTTCGTACGCGACTCTGCAGGTATTTGTGAATGTTCCTTGAACACAAATTTTTGTCATAGCCCTGTAATGGCAAAACATTCGGCTCTATCGCATGCTGCCGTCAGCATAGGGGAAGAGCAATGTCAGACACGACAATGGGAACCGGCGCGCATCGGCACGCCGGGCATCATCACGACCAGCATAGCGGCAGACCGAACCTGGATAGCGGCAAGAACGTTGGAGGTTTGCTGGTTTTCCTGGCGCTTCTGGTGTTCGGGCTGTTCTGGACCGTGCGTGGTCTGACCAACGACATTGATGAAAGCCAGACTCCGGCCCTCGCGATCGGAGCCTTCGTCCTGCTCGGTATCGCCCTGCTGATCGCGTTGGCGTTTGAATTCGTCAACGGTTTCCATGACACCGCCAACGCCGTGGCCACGGTGATCTACACGCACAGCCTGCAGCCGCAGGTCGCGGTGATCTACTCCGGGCTGCTGAACTTCCTGGGCGTGTTGACTTCTTCGGGCGCGGTCGCCTTCGCGATCGTCAGCCTGCTGCCGGTGGAACTGATCCTTCAGGTCGGCGGCGGCGCCGGTTTCGCGATGATCTTTGCTCTGCTGATCGCCGCGATCATCTGGAACGTTGGTACCTGGATGCTGGGACTGCCGGCGAGTTCGTCGCACACGCTGATCGGGTCCATCATTGGCGTCGGTATCGCCAACCAGTTGATGGCCGAAGGTGGCACGGCAACGTCTGGTGTCGATTGGTCGCAGGCGATGGGTGTGTTCCGGGCGCTGCTGTTCAGCCCGCTGGTCGGGTTCGCCGGGTCGGCGCTGATGCTGATCGTCATGAAAATGGTGGTGAAGGACAAGCGGCTTTACTCCGCGCCGGCCACACGCAGCCCGCCGCCGTTGTGGATCCGTGGCCTGCTGTGCCTGACCTGCGGCGCGGTGTCGTTCGCGCACGGGTCGAATGACGGGCAAAAGGGCATGGGCCTGATCATGCTGATCCTGATCGGCACGGTGCCAACCGCCTATGCGCTCAATCGCGCCGTGCCGGACAGCCATTTGCCGGCGTTCCTGGCGGCGACGCAGCAGGTGCAGACTGTGTTCGATGCTCGCTCTGGCAATCTGACGTTCCCGTCCGCGGCGGCGGAGACCCGGGTGACCGACAGCCTGAAATTGCGCAAGCTGGATGACAAGATGACGTTCGCGGCGCTGGCTTCGCTGGCCGGCGATATCGGCAAGCAGGTGCAGTCCTACGGTTCGCTGAACAAGGTGCCGGCGGCCGCCGTGCAGAATATCCGCAATGAGATGTTCATGGTGTCGGAGGCGATCCGCGTCATGCAGAAGCAGAACGTGGAATTTACGCCGGCCGAAACCGTGGCACTGAAAGCCTATAAGGGCGCTCTGGATGACAGCACGAAGTTCATCCCGACCTGGGTCAAAGTCTCGGTCGCGGTCGCGCTTGGGCTCGGCACAATGGTGGGCTGGAAGCGGATCGTGATCACCGTCGGCGAGAAGATCGGCAAGACTCACATGAACTACGGGCAGGGCGCCTCCGCCGAGTTGATCGCCGCCGCGACAATCGGTCTGGCCGACATCTATGGCCTGCCGGTTTCCACCACGCATGTGCTGTCCAGCGGCGTTGCCGGGACGATGGCTGCCAGCGGGGCCGGGCTGCAATGGGATACGGTTCGCAGCATGATCATGGCGTGGGTGCTGACCCTGCCGGCGGCGATGCTGATGGCGGGTAGCCTTTACTATGTGCTGCGGCAGGTGATGTAAAACCCAGCCGCAGTTGGTCGTGACGTACGGCTATTCCACTCCCGTCATGGCCCGGCTTGTCCGGGCCACCCGTGACTCGACGGTGCCGCGACAGGTGGCCCGGACAAGCCGGGCCAGGACGATAAGGGCAAGAGTTGGCCTCATCTCAGGCTGTTATTATCGTCCCGGCTCAACGGTGGACACCCAGACCAATCGGGATAGCCGCCGGAGATTCTCCGGCGAGACCATGCGCAATCGAACGCGGTTCACGGTTTTGTCGCGGCCCGCGAACACGCCGTAGGTGGACAGACGTTCGGTGTGAAACCGCTCCGGGATGAAGTCCATCACCACGACTACGTTCACTGGTCCGGTCGAGTCTCTCAAAACCGGATCGAGGCGCCCGCCCGCGGTGGCGATCCCAATCAGCGATTGTCCGAACAGGATCGCCGCAATCAGAGCCACACCAGCGAGCAGACGCAATCGTGCGGCGCGCATCGTCTAGCGACCTTGTCCTGTTGCGACCAAACCCCAACGGATCACCGTGCGCTTTTCGATCGGCAGCAGCAGCCACCGGTCCATCGCCATCGCGATCGCACCGATCAGCAGACAGCCACCGACGATGATGTCGGCGCGATGATACTCCGCCCCACTGAAGATCAACTGTCCCAGCCCCGTGGTTGCCCCGACCAGTTCCGCCGCGATCAGGGCGCGCCAGCCGAATCCGAGGCCGGATCGGATGCCGGACAGAATGTAGGGCAGGGCGCCGGGCAGGGTTACCGAACGGATCGTTTCCCATCGGCTGCCACCGAGGCTTTGCACGCCGAGTTCCAGGACCTCTGGCACCAGTTGCACGCCCAGAACGGTGTTCTGGAAGATGATGAAGAACACCGTGTTCCAGATCAGGAAGATCGCCAGGGGGCTGCCGATGCCGAGCCAGCCGATGACCAGCGGCAGCCAGACGATGCCGGAGATCGCATTGAAGAACACCACCAGCGGGTTCATGAAATCGGCGATTGGCCGGTTCAGTCCCGCGACGAAACCGGCTGCCATACCCGTAACGATACCGAGCGCCGATCCACCGAGCAGGCGTGCCATGCTGGCGAGAATGTCGCCGGGCAACCGGCCGCCGAACGCCAGGTCCGCCATCGTTGCGATCACTGCGAACGCCGAGGGCATCACCGACGCGGGCGGCTGCTCGATGGCGAACCAGGCCCACCACGCCAACAGTGCGATTGCCGCGGGAACCCACGGCAGCAGCCGCCAAATCCAACGATCGATCATCGCCGCAACACTCCCCATCGGGCCACGGTCAAGGTCTCCACCGGTTGCACCAGCAGGCGGTCCACGACGATATAAAGAGTGCCAATCACAACCATCCCGACCATGATCCGGTCGATTTGTCCGAACGTGCGGGCGCCGAAGATCAGATCGCCAAGGCCGCCTTGCCGCACCAGCATTTCGGATGCGATCAGGGCGCGCCAGCCGTAGCCCATGCCCAGGCGCATCCCGACGATGATGCTGGGCAGGGCTCCGGGAAGATAGACGTCGCGTACGATCCGCAAACGTCCGGCGCCAAGCGATTGCAGGGCCAGCGCGTAGTTGTCTGGAATTGCCCGCACCCCGGTCATCGTATTGAAGATGATGGGCACGATCAGCGTGTAGATCACGATGGTCAGAGTCGTTGTTTGGCTGAAGCCGAACCACAGGATGGCCAGCGGTAACCAGGCGATTCCGGAAATTCCCTGGAGGAAACGCAAAGTGCCCTCCAGAGCGCGTGCGGCATAGCGGTTGGTGCCGACAGCGAAGCCCAGCGGTACGCCGATGACGAACGAAATGATCGCGGCCGTTCCGATCAATCGGAGGCTGGCACTGGCGTATTCCGCCAGGATGCCATGACTGACGAGACCGGTGAAGCTCGCCCACACCGCCAGGGGGGCCACCAGCAACTTGTCCGGGACATCGGCGCCGGCCTTGATTCCCCACCACACCGCGACCAACACGGCGAACGGTATCAGCGTCTTTAGCGGCTTCACTTACACACGCTCCGCATGCACCAGATGCATCACGTCGCCGGCGATCTTTTGCATCAGGGGATCGGAGGTGAAACTGTCCCAGTCCCGTCCGCCGGCTGCCGAACGCGGTACTTTCAGTTCTGCTTTGACGGTGCCGGGCCGCTTCGTCATGACCAGCACGCGGTCGGCGAGAAATACGGCTTCCTCCACGGAATGCGTAATGAAAAACACGGTTTTCCGGGTCGCCGCGCACAGGCGCCCGAGCTCTTCCTGCAATGTCAGGCGGGTCATCGCATCGACGGCGGCGAAGGGCTCGTCCATCAGAATGACTTCCGGATCGGCCGCCCAGGTGCGCGCCACGGCGACGCGCTGCCGCATCCCGCCGGACAGTTCGTGCGGGTAACGATCTTCGAACCCACCCAGTCCCATCAGCGAAATCAAACGCGCGACGGTTGCCTCTCGTTCCGCTTTCGGCACGCGTGCGATTTCCAGACCGTGGGCTATGTTCCGCCGCACCGTGCGCCACGGAAGAATGGCGAGTTCCTGGAAGACGACACCGCGTTCCCGTCCGGGACCGCGGACTTGTTTACCATCACACACGATGCTGCCTTCGGAGGGTGTCAGAAACCCGGCGATGGCTTTCAGCAGTGTCGTTTTGCCGCAGCCGCTGGGGCCGACCAGGGTGACGAATTCGCCGGCCTTGATGGACAGGTCGATCGTTCCGGTGGCTTGCACCGATCCGGTTTCCGTCCGGAAGTAATGACGGAAGCCGGAGACTTCGATTTTATCGGCCATGTCAGTCGAGCTTGCCCAGGCAATCGTCCAATTTGGCCGGCATGGGCGGCAATCCCGCGAACAACTCGGGATGTTTCGCGGTCAGGCGGTCATAGACAGTCATGTCGTAGAAATCGGCCGCGACGAAAGACCGGTCCATTTTGATCTGGCCGTTCCGCACCATACCATTGCCGCTTCGAATACTGCCTTCCACGGTGCACACCGAAATTCTCGGGTCCCACACCATGTGTTTCAGGCCCTCCTCCGCGTCGCCGATATTCAGGCCGTCTAACGTCCGAGCAACGATCTCGGCGGTTTCATGCGGATTGTCGCGGATGAATTTTGTTGCCATGGCAAGACCGATGGCAAATTTCTCAGCAATATCCGGATGCGCTTTGATCCAGTCTTCCTTGCCGACAATACCGACGTTGTCGGAGATCAGGCCGGCCTCGCCACGGCTCATGACGGCTGCGTTGGCCCCGAGTTCCCGCACGACCTGAGACGCATACGGCTCCCACGGTACGACCGCGTCCACGAGTCCTTGCGACACGGTCACCGGCATATCCTCGGGCAGTACGCTGACGATCTGGCTCTTGGAAATGTCCAGTTTTTCCCGCCGGAACCACTGTTTCATGTAGTATTCGTCAGTGCCGGAGGTGAAGCCGATCTTTTTGCCGAGCAGGGTGGCGGGATTGGCCGGATCGATGCCGTGATCGCGGCGACCAATAATCGCGTAGGCGCTGGCGCGTCCCATGTATCCGGGGTCGTTGTAGTAGGGCATCACACTGATCAGTTTGTCGCCTCCCGCCCGGGCGACGGGCAGAGTGCCGCTGATCGCGACGTGGCCGAGTTGTGCGTCGCCGGCTTGCAACGCCTGCACGACGATCCGGCCGCTGCCCGCCAGTTTCATCTGTACATCCAGGCCTTGCTCGGCCCAGTATCCGTTCTCCAGAGCGACGAAATTTGGGGAAGCCAGCAGGTTCTTCACCACGTAGATGTTCAATTTATCCATGGTTTGTGCATGGGCGGCACTCGCGCACCAAAGCGCGGCGATTACAGCAACCAGCCTGACGAGTGGCTCCATTCCAGCTATTTCCCCCAAGTCGCGTTTCTGAAAGTAGTATCGTCGGCTTCGTGACGATGGCGCAAGGCGCACCCTCTTCCGGCTATCGGCCGAACCGGGCACACTGCCGTCAACGAACCGCGGGGACGATGGCCATGAAACAGATATCGACAAAAGTGTTGATCGCCGGCGGCGGGCCGGTTGGATTGACCGTGGCGATGGACCTCGCGTGGCGCGGTATCTCTGTGGTCGTGCTGGAAACCCGATCCCCGGGTGAGCCGCCCAGCGTCAAATGCAACCACGTCAGTGCCCGGACCATGGAAATCTTCCGCCGGCTGGGTGTGGCGCAGGCGGTGCGCGACACCGGGTTACCGGCGGATTATCCGAACGACGTCGTGTTCCGCACGACCACCACCGGGATCGAGCTGTCACGCATTCTTATTCCGTGCCGCAATGACCGCTATACCGCCACCGGCGGGCCTGATACGGGGTGGCCGACCCCAGAACCGCCGCACCGGATCAACCAGATATTTCTGGAACCGGTGTTGTTTGCTCATGCCGAGGCACTGCCCGGAGTGCGCATTCTGAACCGGGTTCAATTGACGAGTTTTGAACAGTCCGACACCGGCATCGTTGCTATCGCCGCCGATCTGAGCGGCGGCGAGGACCTGCGCATAACGGCCGACTATCTGATCGGCGCGGACGGCGCCCATTCAACGGTGCGGCGGGCGATCGGGGCGCATTTGACCGGCGACGCGGTGCTGGACCACCGGCAATCCACCTATTTCCGTGCCCCGGAACTGTTGAAGGCAACACCGACCAAACCGGCCTGGTCGAACAACTCGCTGAACCCCAGGCGCAGCGCCAACATGTTCGCGATCGACGGGCGGGAGACCTGGCTGGTGCACAATTACATGCGGCCGGGCGAAACCTTTGACAGTGTCGATCGCGAGCACAGCATTCGCATGATCCTGGGTGTCGGCCCATCCTTCCCCTTCGAAATCCTCGCCAAAGAAGATTGGACCGCTCGGCGGATGATCGCCGACCGGTTCCGCGACCGGCGGGTGTTCCTGTGCGGCGATGCGGCGCATATCTGGGTGCCGAACGCCGGGTATGGCATGAACACCGGTATCGCGGACGCCATGAATTTGACATGGATGCTGGCCGGTGTGCTGAAGGGATGGGCATCGCCGGCCATTCTGGACTCGTATGAGGCCGAACGGATGCCGATCACCGAACAGGTGTCCCATTATGCGATGGATACCTGTCTGGCACTGGCGAAACAACGCGGCGGCGTCCCGGATAATATCGAGGAACCCGGACCCGCCGGCGATGCTGTTCGCGCGCGAGTCGGTCAGGAAGCCTATGATGTGAACGTCGCGCAATTCTGCTGCGGCGGGCTGAATTTCGGCTCGTTTTACGAGAATTCGCCGATCATCGCCCATGACGGCGTGGCTCCGTCGTACACCATGGATGAATTCACGCCCTCCACCGTTCCGGGTTGCCGCACACCGCATATTTGGTTGGGGCAGGGGATGTCGCTGTACGACGCGATGGGTCCGGATTTCACGTTGTTACGGTTCGATCCGCGGGTCGAGGTCGATGATTTGCTGGCCGCCGCGGCGATACGTGGCGTGCCGCTGAACCTGCTGGATATCGCCACGACAGAACATGTCTATGCGGAAAAGCTGGTTCTGTCCCGTCCGGATCAGCACGTTGCGTGGCGGGGGAACGCCGCACCGACGGACCCGATCGGGTTGATCGACCGGGTCCGCGGCGCGGGCCACCTAGTAGCCTAAGCCGCCCGTTGGGACCGATCCTCGCCAAACAACTTGACCATCTCCCGGCAAAAATCGGGGAGGTCGTCGGGCTTACGTGACGTCACCAGGTTACCGTCCACCACGACCGATTTGTCGTCCCATTGCGCGCCTGCGTTCCGAAGGTCCGAACGCAGCGACGGCCACGACGTGACATGCCGGCCGCGCACCCCGTCCGCCTCGATCAGCGTCCATGGGCCGTGGCAAATGGCGGCGATCGGTTTTCCGGTCTCGACGAAATGCCTCACGAACGCCACGGCCTGTGGAATTGTCCGCAGCGTGTCGGGATTGGCGACGCCGCCCGGCAAGACCAGCGCGTCAAAACGATCCGGCGAGACGCTGCCCAGGTCATGCTCAACCGTGAGCATGTCACCCTTCTTGTCGTGATTCATGCCCTGGATTTGGCCGCTGTGCGGCGCGATCACCGCGACCTCGGCCGAGGCGGCTTTCAGGGCGGCGACCGGTTCGGTCAATTCGACCTGTTCCACACCATCGGTTGCCAGGATGGCGATTTTACGATCGGCGATACCTGCCATGGTCATTTGTCTCCTAAAAGGTCCGGGGCATAAACGGCATCGCCCGCTATCGGGTTGCCCGTTTGCGCGGCTGCTTTTTCGCTGGCGGCTTGTCCCCCCGGCCCAGGCTGGCCTTCAACGCGGCCATCAGGTCGATCACGTTGCCGCGGTCGGGTTCCGGTGTTGCCTCCGGCACGATCCCTTCGCCCTTCAGCTTCGCCGCGATAACGTCACGTAACTTTGCCTCGTAGCGGTCCCTTGTATCGTCGGGATGGAATGCGCCGTTTTGGCGCTCGATCAACTGAGTGGCCAACGCGACCATGTCGGCGTCAGGTTTGGCGTCCTCAATCTCGGCAAACACCACAGCAGCATCCCACAGGTCGGCGGGGTCGTGCAGCGTGTGACATACCAATCCCTTGCCGGACGGGATAATCGCTACCGCCCGTTCCCGCCTGGCGATCACAATCCGTGACAGTGCGGCGGTGCGTGCGTCGCGGATCGCATCGCGCAACACACCATAAACGTCCCGGCCGGCCTCGCCGTCCGGTGCCACGTAGTAGGCGGTATCGAAGAAGATCGGGTCGATCGATGTCCTATCGACGAATTTTCCGATCGTCAGCATGCTGGAGCTTTCGATCCTGGCCTGTTCAAAATCGTCGTCGTCGAGCAGGACGTAGCGGTCTTTCTCGAACTCAAATCCTTTAACCAAATCCTGCCGGGATACCTCCTCCTCGGTTTCCGCGTCCTGTGAGACCATGCGGACGCGGTGCCCGGTTGTAGGATTGATCAAATGGAAGTGCAGCCCGCTGCTACCGCGGACCACGCTGTAGAGGGCGATGGGGCAGGACACCAACGCGAGGCGCAGGTGGCCACGCCAGATGGGGCGGGGTGTTGCCATGCCACGGACTAACGCAAAATCGAGGTGGTGGTTTTTTTGACCTTGCGCGGTCTCGTTCTAAAGTGTGTGTGCGCGTCGAGGGGTGACAAGAAAATGTACGATTGGATAGAATCGGATTCTCAGTACGTGCGTTGAGAGTTCTCCGGAGAACAGGTATGCATGATATCGAACTGTATCAGGAACTTTCGCGCGGGAACGACCTGTCCGAACGCTTCCGGGATGTGCGCGACGCCACCGAAACCGCGGCCGCCGGCCTGACGGATGAGGATCAGTGCGTCCAATCGATGCCCGACGCCAGCCCGGCGAAGTGGCACAGGGCGCACACGACCTGGTTTTTCGAGCAGTTCGTGCTGGTGCCAAACCTTCCAGAGTACCGCGTTTTCGACCCGGACTTCGCATTTCTGTTCAACTCGTACTATGACGCGGTGGGGCCGCGTCACCCGCGGCCGTCTCGCGGGCTGCTGACCCGTCCGCCGGTCGCGCGGATCAGCGCATACCGCCGCCATGTCGATGCCGCGATGCAACGCGCCATTCCGGGCTTGCCGGCGGCGATCCGGGATGTGGTCGAGCTCGGTTTGCATCACGAACAGCAGCATCTGGAGCTGCTGATGACCGACATTCTGCATGCGTTCTCGGCCAATCCGCTGTATCCGGCGATGATCCCCGGCTGGCGCGAACCGGTCACCGGCGCCGTTGTGACACAGTTCATCACCCTGCCGGATGGCGTGCATGGGATCGGGCATGCCGGGCCCGGCTTCTGCTTCGACAACGAAACCCCGAGGCACACAGCTTTGGTGCATCCGTGTGCGATCGCGTCCCACCTGGTCCGCAATCGCGACTGGCTCGCTTTCGTGAACGACGACGGCTATCGCACGCCAACGCTGTGGATGTCCGATGGCTGGGCGACGGTTCGGGACTCCGGCTGGACCGCGCCGTTGTACTGGCAGGAACAGGATGGCGCGTGGTTCCAGATGGGGCCGGGCGGGTTGCTCGCCTTGGACGCCGACGCCCCGGTGCGTCACATCAGTTGGTATGAAGCCGACGCGTTCGCGCGCTGGAGCGGCGCGCGGTTGCCGACGGAGACGGAGTGGGAGACCGCGAGCGGCCATCCGCTGATTCACGAGACGACGGGGTCTGTCTGGCAGTGGACCGAAAGCGCCTACCGGCCGTATCCCGGATACAAGGCGGCGGCCGGGGCGATTGGCGAGTACAACGGGAAATTCATGATCAATCAGATGGTCCTGCGCGGCGGCTCGCTGGTGACACCGTTCGGCCACACACGCTCGACCTACCGGAATTTCTTTCACCCTGACAAACGATGGCAGTTCAGCGGCCTTCGTCTGGCAAAAGACCTGTAATCGGGAGGCCGACGTGCCGAATGACACCGCTTTTGTCCCGCACCCGGTGCGGGCGGACATCCTTGCCATTGCACTGGCCGGACTGACCGCGTCGCCCAAGACGCTGCCGGCCATGCTGTTCTACGACGACGAAGGCTGCCGGCTGTTCTACGAGATCACGCGTCTGCCGGAATACTATCTGACGCGAACCGAAACCGCCTTGTTGTCGTCCCTTGGTGCTGCCGTGGTGCCGGACGGGTTTCACGACGCGGTGCTGGTCGAATTCGGTGGCAGCGACGAAGCCAAGGCGCGGATATTGCTGGACCGAGCGGATTCTCCTTTTACCACGTATGTCCCGATCGACGTGGCGGGGCCGGCTATGACGGATATGCAGGCGCGCCTGTCGGACATCCATCCTGCCCTGACGGTTGTGCCGGTCGTTGCGGACTTTATGCAGCCGTTGTCGCTGCCGTTGCCCGCCGGGCCGCGCATGGGCTTTTTCCCGGGCTCCACCATCGGCAATCTGGATCCGGGATCGGCTACGCGTTTCCTGACCGCCGCACGCGAGTCGCTCGGTTCGGATTCATGGTTCCTGTTGGGCGCGGACCTTCGAAAGAGTCCGAAGATCCTGCTGCCGGCCTACAACGATGCGTCCGGCGTGACCGCGGCGTTCAATCTCAACATGCTGCTCCGGCTGAACCGGGAAGCCGGAGCCGATTTCGAACTGGATCGTTTTCGCCACGAAGCCGTGTGGAACGATCGAGAAAGCCGGATCGAAATGCATCTGTTCTCGATCAGGGATCAGGTGGTGTCCGTCGGCGGCCAGGACATTGCTTTTCGCGAAGGCGAATCCATCCATACGGAGAACAGCTATAAGCATACGCGGGAGAAACTGATCTCCATTGCGGCCGAGGCCGGTTGGGCCATTCACCAGGCCTGGGAGGACCCGGCCGGGTTATTCGGTGTGATGCTGTTTCGCGCCGGTTGAGCCGGACGGGGGCCTTAAAGGATCCACGGGGAGGCGATGGCCATGCCAACCCCGTGGATGCCGATTGTTGTCGCCTATGCCGCGATCTTGGTAGAGTCGCCGACCAGGAATGAGCGCAGTTGCAGCCGAGCGCGATGCACCCGGCTTTTTAACGTGCCGATTGCACACCCGGTTTGTTCGGCCGCGTCCTCATAGGATTTTTCCTGCAGTACGATCATCGACAAGGCCTCCCGTTGATCGTGTGGCAACCGGTCCAGTGCCCAGCCGAGTTCCTGTAGCGCGGCTCGGTCTTCGTGGGCGGATGCCACAGGGATTTCGGGAATATCCTCCATGTAGGTGAATTCCCGCTTGCCGCGCAGGCCGCTGATGAAGTGGTTGATCATGATCCGATGCACCCACGCGGAGAAGTTGGTGCCGGGTACGAAGCAATTTTGCGCGATCAATGCTTTGGTCGCCACATCCTGGGTTAAGTCTTCCGCCGCGGCGCGGTTGCGCGTGAGCGCCAATGCCCACACGCGCATTTTCGGCATGAAAGAAATAAGCTGATCGTGAAATTCCTGCGGCATGAACGAAGCCTCCTGATCTTTCAAACGCTGGCGTAAGGGCCGTGATCCGAACCATCGCCAGCGGGGTCACAACCGAATGACCGGTGACGGTTTCGGTTGACTCAACACCTGAGTCCCGCGGCACAGATGCGCAAGGCGCATGACATGACGGTGATGTGTGGCTTGCATGATGGTTCAGGGATCTCGAAACGGATAACAATCGCGTAATGTGTGCCATTGCTTGAGCGGCGCGCCTCAACACGATCACGTTAATTGTGCGCGCCTCGCCCTCGTCGCATGACTGATATGACATTCCATCAGCGAGGTTGGACATGCGCTTCGCCCTGCCGGCTGTGACGGCGATATCGGGTCTGGGTCTTCTAATCGCCGCGTTTTACGGTCAGCCGGCCTTGTACCTTCAGCGGGTGCACCAGGAATGGACTGCTTTGATCGCCGGTTCCGACGAGGACCAGCCGGCCGCACCGGACAATGATGCTATTTCAGAACAAATGGCCCAGTTGCAGCAGCAGGTTGCGCGGCTTCAGAATGAACTGGCCGCCAGGCAGGCTCTCGACCCGCAAGCGCCTCCGGCCGTCACAATCCCGACAGCCCCAGTTCAGGCCCCCCCGGTTCAGGCGGCTCCAGTTCAGGCGGCTCCGGTTCAGGCGGCTCCTGTGGAAGCCCCCCCCGCGCAGGACGGCCCGGTTTCGGCCACCGGCTCCGCCAGGGAGGATGTGCCGACCCCTGTCCCGGCACTTCCTCCCGCGGTCGTGGCCGACCTCAAACTGCTGGCCGTTCCTACGATAACACCGCCCGCTGCCCCCCCCGTGATTGCGCTCCCCGAGCGCCACGAAACGCGGCTTGAACCGCGTCCCTCGATCGTCGCCCGAACCGAACCGGCCAAACCGGAGGCAGCCGAAAGGGAGGCGTCCGGCACGAACGCGCCCAAGCCCGTGGTGCAGAAGCCAGCCCCGGTCAAACCGCTGCCGGTGGCGCAGCCGCCGCAAAACCACCCCGACATTGACGACACGAAATCCGTTCTGGCCCGTTTGCGGCAACAGCCGCCGGTGCCCGCGCCCTTGCCAGCGCCGCAGCAGGACGCATCCCGTTTGCCCGAACCGCCGCCGCGTCCGAATCCATCTCCATTCGTGCCACGATTGACCGCGGCCCGGGCGGCGCTGACCAGCGGCCGGGTCGAGGAAGCGCGCCGGCTGTTACAGGAAGCTCAGTTGCAGCTTGTGTTCCGTCCGGCCGAGGTTGCCGGTGAGGATTCGGCATCGGCGGCCAGGGGGGCGGCGGACGTGGCCAGGGCCCTGGAGGCATTGAGCGGGAACGACGCCGCACTCAGCCGCCGCTATATTGATGTTGCCGTCAACGACCTGTCCGGAAACGCAGCAGAACCGCCCGTTCAGCAAACCGACAGGCGGATATCGGGGTATGCGCCGGCTTATCCACCCCGCTAAATCCCGAGGTTGCCTGTAGGGTTGTGCCGTGACGCCCGCCAATTGGTGCTGTCACAAGGCACCGTAAGACGCAACACTTGACGTTACTGTTACGTAAACCGTGCTCCGAGTTATGACAGACAACAGCCGTTAGCGGTTGGCATACAATTTGCTCATGAAATACTTGCGATCGCCTGCACAATGCTTGCGATTGGTTTCCCGGCGTGACCCGATCGCATATTTTTCTGATAGCAACCACCGCCGGCGCGGAAGCGCCGCCGACCATTCCGATAAGGGTTCAACAACATGAGTGGAGAAGCCATTCCCATGGTCCTCAAAGGTAATGAAGCCGGCCGGTCGGTTCGGCACTCCCGGGCGGTCCTTCCGGTCGCGACTGTTTTGGCGGGGGTGGTCGCGTTGTCCGCCTGTTCGCCGGTCCCGACGCTGCCCGCGGCGCCGATGGAGCCGGCGGAGTCGACCTTCACCGCCAATCTGCCGGCCTATCGCATCCAGGTGGGCGATGTGCTGGAAGTGCGGCTCATGCTCAATCCGGAGTTGAACGAAGAAGTGACGGTTCGCCCGGACGGTCACATTTCCACCACCGCGGTGCCGGATGCGGTCGCTATTGGCCGGACCCCCGCCGATCTCGCGGATACGTTGCGCAAGGTCTATGCCAAGGATCTGCAAAACCCGCGTCTGTCGGTGGTGGTGAAATCCTTCGCGCCAACCCGCGTCTATGTCGGTGGCGAGGTCACGACGCCGGGCGAATTTGTTACCGTCGGGCCGACCTTGACCCTGTCGCAGGCGATTGCCCGGGCGGGTGGCACCAAGCTCAGCAGTGATGACACGTCGGTGTTCGTCATCCGTCGCGGGCCGGGTGACAAGCCGGAGTTCCTGTCAACAAGCTGGAAGGCGCTGCGCCAGGGGCGTAATCCCGATGCCGATATTCGGCTGGCGCCATACGATGTGGTGTATGTCCCGAAGATGGGCGCCGCCGAGGTCTATCAGTTCTACAATCAATTCCTGGGTCAATACATCAACCCGACGATCGGGTTCTCGTACCTGCTGAACGGCAACGGATCAGGCACCATCATCAAGTAGCGGCATTGCGGCGCCGGATCATCCGGCGCCGCAATTCGTTCTGCTATGCTTGGCTTGTTTCAACGGCTGACAATCGGGCAGCCCGGGCAAGCATAACGACAGACAAGACTGTTTGGACCGGACCTCTGGGGAAAGCGGAGTCGATGGCTGATTGTCTAAATGAAGCCGGATCGGGCGCCACGGCACGAAAGGATGCCTGACGCCATGACCTTAGCGGTCGGACCGGATGTCGATTGCAACGGGGTATCGACAGGATATCTCTCGTTGTCGCAGGCAACGTCATCCAGCAGGCTTGATGAGTGCGACCTGCAGGTGCTGGTGGCATGGTTGGGTCATGCCCGGACCCGCGGCATTGACGCGATCATGGACCTGACGGTTCGGCCGTGGAACGTATCGGGCGCTGAGGCGATTCTAGGAGTGTTCGAAAGCCACAACGAACAGGCGTCCTGGCTGATCGTCCGGTGTGTTTCAGGTTGGACAGTGGCACGCTGCGCGGACGGTTTCGTGTCGAACGCGTCGATATTCCTGGCGGAAATACTTGATTTGATCGATGCGGATTTGCCGGGCTGATGCCAACAACCCGCCGGATGCGAGTCCCGGCGATCAGAGAGTTGGACGCTATTTTGTAAATAAATAGAAACGACATCCATCTGACGCGGTCAGTCTGAGGCTTCGCCTAATACGAGGCCGGCTGCGTCTGGCGAGCGATCGGGGCGGCTGCCAGACCGCGTTTCAGGACGATCCCATGCCGCCGCAGCATGCGGTACAGCGTCACCCGCGACACGTTGAGTGCGTCCGCGGTGGTCGTGATGTTCTCCCCCGTCCGTTCCAGCGTCTCTAGCAGGAGCGCGTGCTCTTCTTGAGATCCGGGTTTGGGTGTCCCGGGCAACGGACCCGGGACAGGGGTATCGTCAAGACCGATCAAAGCCGCCGCGTCGACCAACGGCCCGTCCCCGACCACGACCGCCCGGCGTACCACCGACATCAGTTCGCGCACATTGCCCGGCCAGGGATGCCGGCGCAGCGCCGCCATCGCGTCGGGTGAGAAGCCGGCAACATCGCGATTGAAATCACGCTCCGCGGCGCGCAGGAAGTGATAGGCCAGGGGCGTGATATCCTCCGGCCGTTCGCGCAGCGGCGGTACCGGCAGGGTCAGGACGTTGAGGCGATAGAACAGATCTTCGCGGAACCGGCCCTCAGCGATGGCCTGGCCCAGGCGGACATTGGTGGCGGAGACGATACGGACATCCAGGCCAATGGTTTCCCGCCCGCCGACCCGCCGGATCTGACCTTCCTGTAGAAATCGCAACAGATGCCCCTGGAGATCGATCGGCATGTCGCCGATTTCGTCCAGGAACAGGGTGCCGCCGTTGGCATATTCGATCTGCCCTATGCTGCGCGTGGCGGCCCCGGTGAAGGCGCCCTTTTCGTAGCCGAACAGTTCCGAAGCCACCAATCCGGCGGGAATCGCCGCGCAATTCACCGCCACGAAGGCGCCCCGAGACGCCCGGCGGGAGCCGTCGTGGATGGCGCGTGCCAGCAGTTCTTTGCCGGTGCCGCTTTCGCCGGTGATCAACACCGGTTCATCGGTCTGCTCGAACCGCCGGACCAATGCCGCGACGCGCCGCATGCCGGGGCTTTCGCCAATGATGGCGGGTGACGATTCTGGCCGGCTGCCATTGCCGGGCCGAACGTCTTGGAGGGGTCTGATGCCGCACGGAGAATCGACGGTTTCGTACAAGCGGTGCAGCAGAGTTGGATCCTCCGCCGCGCGGTCCAACAGCAGCCTGGCGAGCCTTTGCGCCGGCACCCGCGCCAGATCGTCAAAGCTGACCCGGGTACCAGCCCGGCGGCTGCCCGCATCCCCGGTCGCGCCAGCGTCACGGCTGACCGCGACGTTCGGCTCGATGGGTGCGACCGCTGAATAGGGACGGCTTTCGGACATCCTGGACTATTTCCATCGAAGAGGAGCAGGTTCCATTGAAGAGGAGCAGGCACGAACACGGCAGGCGCCTGTTTCGTCGCCTAAGGTGTTATCGCAAACCTCTCGTGAGCGGGATCACGACCGCGTGCCAGGCCATCATCAGAAGGGGAGCGTGACAATCTCGGGACCAAGGATGGCGATGTCCCGGCGCCACATGCCGCGATATTCGAAAGTCGTCGGAAAAATCCAACGAAACCGTTGGCTGTCGAGTATAATGGCGATCACCGGGCAAATTGCCGGATCTGGCTTCCCGAATGGTTACCTCTGTAAAGGCGCGCATGCGTTCGTCGGTCATTCTCTCGCTGCTGTGGATTTTTGCCAACCCCCTGGCCGCCGCGGCGGACCCGTCCGAGGCCCCGCGCGCCGTCGTCTCGCGGCCGGTGCCGGTTCGTTCATCCAACGCGCTCCCGGTGGCTCCCCGGGGCGCGATTGCGCGCGCCGCCGTGGCTGACCCGGCGACGCTGTGCGAAACCGCGGTCACCACCGCCGAGTACGTGCAACGCCTGCCGCCGCGTCTTCTGAGTGCGATCAGCCTGACTGAAACCGGCCGGCTCGACGCCGCGTCCGGCCACCTGCGCCCGTGGCCCTGGACGCTGAATGCCGAGGGGGTGGGGCAGTTTTTCGACACCGCTGAACAGGCGGTTGCCGCTGTCAAGGTGCTTCAGGCCAGGGGAGTCCGATCGATCGATGTCGGCTGCCTGCAGGTCAATCTGATGTATCACCCCGACGCGTTCGCCTCACTGGAGGATGCGTTCGATCCCCGAACCAATGCCCTCTATGCCGCCCGTTTCCTCAATTCGCTGTATGCCGCCGCCAGGGACTGGGCGCCGGCCATCGGGGCGTATCACTCGGAAACACCGGCGCTGGGCGACGCTTATCGGGTGCTGGTGATGGCGCGCTGGCAGAACGGCGATGCGCGCGCGGGCACGCCGGGGCAGGCAGCTTATGGCGATTTCGGGTCGGGAGATCGGGCCGGTACTGAGCAACGATATGGCGCCTTCGCCCCCAGTTCCCGGGTGTACGGGGCGTTCGCGCCGCGCTGACCTGGACGGATAAGGCCGTGAGCGCCGATCTCAGGCCAAGGCCAGCATCACGACACCAGCAGAAATCAGCGCCAGCGCGCCCAGATGCATCGCACCCAGCGGTTCGGCGAACCCGAAATGTCCGATCAACGCCGCCGCGACATAGGAAATGGCGGTGCAGGGCAGCGCCACCGACATCGGGATCCGGCGGAGCGCGACGATGTACAGCAGCGCCGCGCCGCCATACAGGCACAACCCGACCATGGTTCTTGGATCGAATAGCTGGGCAATGAAATCGGGGGCTCCGGCGCCGGCCTTCAGCAGGGTCTGACCCGCCATGCTGGTGACGATCGCCGCGGCCAGAACCATCCAGTAAACGTTCATTGTGGGTCCGTGTTGCGTTGAATGGCGCGGATAGTGCCTTGCGGCTTGCCGTTGGCGGACAGGAAGGTGCGCCCGACATACTCGCCCAGCACGCCCAGGATCATCGACTGCACGCCGCCCACCAGCAGCAGCACCACCATGGTGGAGGCCCAGCCAGACGGGATATCACGGGTGAACAGCGCCTCACTGATCGTGGCGATCGCCCCGATGGCGCCCAGCACCGATAAACCGAGGCCGGCGAAAATCGCCAGCCGCAGCGGCGCCAGCGAGAAACTGGTGGCGAGGTTCAGCCACAGCCGGACCAGACGCACCAGCGTGTAGTTCGACCGGCCCTCCGCCCGTGGCAAATGCCGCACTTCGATGCTGTCGATGCGCTGGGTGATCTGCATGATCAAGCCGTCGATATACGGATAGGGGCCGCTGTAGAGCGTGACCGCCCGCACCACCAGCGCCGACATGCAGCGGAACGAGGACAGGTACAGGCCCTTCGGCTTGTCCAGCAACTGGTCGGCAACCGCGTTGGCGAACCGGCTGCCGAGATTGCGCCAGCCCTCGTGCTGCTTCACCGCGTAGCGGGTGTAAACCACGTCCCAGTTGCCCAAACGGGCATGGTCATACAGTTTGACCACTTCCTCCGGCGGGTTTTGCAGGTCGTCATCCATGGTGATGATGAAATCGCCGCTGGCATGGCGCAGGCCGGTCATGACAGCGTTATGTTCGCCGTAGTTCCGGGCATGCTCGATATACACCAGCGGTACCCGAGCGGTCGGGAGCAGCGCTCGGCAGACATCGCCGGAATTGTCGGGACTGCCGTCGTTGACCAGCACGATCTCCAGCCCGCCTTCGGGTGCGAGATCGGACAGCGCATCGACCAGCCGTCCGACGGTCGCGGCGCCGCGGTACACCGGCACGACGATGGACAGGCCGATCCGACCCGGCTTCGGGTTGGTTACAGTCGTCTGGGCAAGCGTGACCGTGTCGTTCATGGCTTCTCTGCTATGGCCAGCACCGATCCGCCGGCGGGCAGCGGAAAGGGCAGGCGTCGTTCGAATTCCGTCATGCCATGCAAGATAGAATCGAGCCATGGCGGAAACGGGGCAACATCGGATTCCGCGTCGCCGCGCGCCAGGATTTTTCGCTGCAGGATCATCAGGGGCAGCAACAACCCGTTCCAGTAGCGTGCATGCACGTTTGCGAAGCCGGCGTCGCGCAGCATCGCGGCGGTGGCCGGCGCGGTCAGGCGCCGGACGTTGTGAACCCGCCGGTCATGCGCCGACAACATCCACTGATAGGCGGGCATATTCACCACCAGCCTGCCACCGGGTTTCAATACGCGTTGGAACTCCGCCAACGCCGTCGCCGGATCGACCGCGGCGTGGCACAGCACATCGGCATTGACGACCGCGTCGAAGCTGTTGGCGGCGAATGGCAGGGCGTTGACGCTGCCCCGGGTGATACAGGCCGCCGATTTCGCGCGGGCGCGCGTAGCGGCTTGCGAGTCCCACTCGATTCCGCAGGCGATCAGGTCGGGACGCCGGGCCTTGAGCACCGAAAGGAAGCCGCCGGTGCCGCATCCTGCGTCCAGTATCCGGCCGCCGATGCCTGTCAGCGAGTCGCACAACCGGACGTGCAGGGCGCGATACCACCACATGCGGTCCTCGGCGGCGTCCATCAATGAGTATTCGCCCGGGTCCATGCGCGGTGATTGCCTTACCGCCGGTTTGGCCGCAAGGGAGAGGTAACAAATAGGGGAAACGGAGTGGCGATTGTACGCTCCCTGGTGTTTGGCCGGGCGCTGACCGACAACGCGGCGGATACGGTGCGCGGCATCGGGCTGGTGGCACTGGCGTATATGGTGCTGTCATTCGGCGACGCGGCGGCGAAATGGGCGATTCTGTCCACCGGCGTGGCCTGGGTGCTGCTGTGGCGCGGTGCATTCGGGGCGTTGGCGATCACCGCCGTAACCGTCACGCGGACCCGGGCGGGCGGTTGGCGCCGCCTGAAGCCGGTGCAATGGCGCATGGTGTTTCTGCGCGCCGCGCTGTCGTCGTTCACCTCGTTCGCATGGTACCTGTCCTGGCAGCACATGCAGTTGGCCGATACCTATGCGCTGGGCTTCACCGCGCCATTGATCATGACCCTGCTGGCCATCCCCATGCTCGGTGAGCGCATCCGCTGGCGCCGTATGATATCGACCCTGGCCGGCTTTTCCGGCGTGCTGATCATGCTGCGCCCCGGGGGAGGCCTGTGGACGTCCGCATTGCCGTTGCTAATGAGCGGCATTGTGGCGATGGCGGTGACCCGCATCATGGCGCGCCAATTGTCCCGAACCGAGACCGCGGAGTGCCAGGCGTTCTGGCTGATGGTCTCGCACGCGGTCACCGGGGTGGCGCTGCTGGACGTGTTTCCAGCCGGACAGATCGGGGCGCCCGGGGTTTGGCTGGCGCTGGCCGGGTTGGGGATTTCGAGCGGACTGGCACACTGCGTGTTCACGGTCGCCTATGGGCTGGCTCCGGTGTCGGCGCTGGCGCCGTATGAATACACCATGATGATCTGGGGTGGTGCCGCCGGGTTTGCTGTGTTCGGAGAGGTTCCGTCGTTTGGCACGCTAACTGGCGCGGCAATCGTCGCGGCGGCGGGGTTGTATAATCTGCATCGGGAGCGGGTGCGGCGGACGCTCGAGAGGCCGGGGTGAGCATTCGCCATAGCTTTTGAACGGCTGACGAAGACGGTGTTGGGGGCTGGAAGACGACGCGGCTGAATTTCCACCGTCAAGAGTCTCCCAAGGTGCGTTTCGGTTATGTCTCGGCAACCAGGGACCGAATGACGGTCAACACATCGGACCCGGACATTTTGATGACGAAAAATATGACCGCCAGAAAAATCGAATAGAAAAATGCAGCCGCCAGATTTTGAAGCACGCCATACCACCAGGAGGCCGCTGGCGTTATCGCATGATTGAGGGAGGCTCCGTATTCAGCGAGCACCCGAGAGGCAGTCGATCTGAACTCCTGCAACTCGCCGTTGGTGAAATCGTCGTGCAGCATGGCACTTTCGCGTGTGGGCGGCATCACCGACGGATTGGCTGAACTGGCTCTGTCCCATTTTCTGGCAACCAACAAGCCCGGGGCGATTGTCTCTTGCAGGCTCAGATTCCGGTCCGCGGCGACCCGAATTAGGTGGTCAACGCAATCGCGCTCACTTGGCACCTAAATGGGTCAGTTCTTGTTGAGTAATTTTTGATAATAATCGGAATGCAGGTTGTCCTTGAAATAATCGTACAGGATCGAGTTGTCTGATCGCGTGGGGCGACTGTTACCGCAACCGCTGGCGTAGGCCTGCCGCCACGATGCTGTTGAAGCACTTTCCGACGCTCTGCCTTGGTCGTCGCAGCCGGTGGTCATGTGATTGATTCCCAACATGACGTCGATTTACGTATTTGTGTAAGCGGACCACCCGCCGCAATCCACGGTAGTTTACGATCTACGCTTTCAAGCGGGCGATTTCAACTCAAGACCTGTGTGCCCGGGGCTCTGTGCTTCTGTTGGGCACGGCCGCCTGATGCCTCGGTGGTGCGTGGCCTACGCCCCACACCCCTCGTCACGCAGCAGATCCATCACCGCCTCGGGCGGCACGTGGGCGCTGGTGAACGCCTGGCCGATCCCGCGCGCCAGCACGAAGTGCAGCGCCCCGTCCCGCATCTTCTTGTCGCGCCGCATGTGCCCGATCAGCGTGGCGGCCGAGAACCGGCGGTTCAGCATCGACAGATCCGCCGTCAGTCCCACCGCCGAGACATGCGCGATCACCCGTTCGGCGTCCGCCGGCGGGCAAAGACCGAGGCGAACGGAGAGCTTGAAGGCAAGGCCCAGACCGATCGCGACGCCCTCGCCATGCAGCAGGCCGCCATCGTAGCCGTATTCCGCCTCCAGCGCGTGCCCGAACGTGTGCCCCAAATTCAGCAATGCTCGGCCGTCATTGGGCTTTTCCTCACGCTCGTCATCGCCGACCACGGCCGCCTTGAACGCGCAGGCGCGCCTTATCGCCTCGGCCTGAGCCTCGCGGTCGCCGGAGACGACGCCCTGGCCGTTGCGTTCGCACCACGCGAAGAACGCCGCATCGCCAACCAGCCCCGCTTTGGCGATCTCGGCATAGCCGGCGCGCAGTTCGCGCGGGGGGAGGGTCGCGAGGGTGCCGGTATCGGCCAGCACCATCTTGGGCTGGTAGAAGGCGCCGACAAGGTTCTTGCCACGCCGCGTGTTCACTCCGGTTTTGCCGCCGACCGACGAATCCACCTGCGACAACAATGTCGTCGGGATCTGCACGAAGGGCAGGCCGCGCAACGTTGTCGCCGCCGCGAATCCGGCCAGATCGCCGACCACGCCGCCACCCAGCGCAATCACCGCCGTCCGGCGCTCCACGGGTGTTTCCAGCAACTGGTCCACCACATCCAGGTAGGTGTCCATGCTTTTTGACGTCTCGCCGCCGGCCACCACGATCGAGCTGGCGGAGATCGCGGTTTGCGCCAGTCCGTCCAACAGGGTTTGCAGATGCAGCTCGGCGACGTTGCGGTCAGTGATCACGACCGCGCGTTTTTGTTGCAGCTTCGGCGCCAGCAAGGCGCCGGCGCGGGCCAGAAGGTTGTCGCCGATGATCACGTCATAGCTGGTGCTGGGCAGCACCACATGCAGGCGCCGAGCGGGCTTCCACTCCATCAGCGCGTCCATGACCCCGGCGGTCGTGATATCCGGCGGCTCGTCGCCGCAATCCACGATCACGTCGGCCTCGGCGTACACCGGATATCGCACCTCCATCAGTTGGCGCAGCGTGTCCTCACGGTCGCGCCCGGCCAGCAGCGGGCGGTTGTCGCGTCCGGCCACCCGGCGCACCAGCGTCGGCAAGGTGCAGCGCAGCCAGACCGAGACCGCATCCGCCCGGGTTGCGTCGCGGGTCTGCGCGTCCATGAACGCGCCGCCGCCGAAGGCCAGCACCATCGGGTCGCCGGCCAGCAACCGGCGGATCACGCGGCGTTCACCGTCGCGGAAGGCGCCCTCGCCATAGCGGGCGAACAGTTCGGGGATGGTGCAGCCGGCCGCCAGCTCGATCTCTTGATCGGCGTCGCGGAAAGGCAAGCCAAGGCGCGCGGCCAGCCGCCGGCCAATGGAGGTTTTGCCAGCCCCCATCAGTCCGACCAGCACGATGCTGCGTCCAGCGATTGTGTCGGGGACCGGAATCGTCTCCCGCAGAGCAGTGTTGCGTGTCATAATTCCGGACGTTAGCACACCGCACGCGGAACAGGCGATTGCCCGCGCGCGAAAATATCCCGGCATGCCGGTTTCAGGAGCCTTGATGATTCGCATTTTCTTTTTTGTCGTTCTGGCGGGCCTCGTGGCATTGGCCGGGGGCGTGCTGGTGATGGGCATGTTTCCGCCGTCCCCGCATAAGCAGGCGGTGGAGAAGGTCGTGCCGAATGACAAATTCAGCACCCATTAGCCGGCCGTTGTGGCGGATGGAGGATGAAGCAGGCCTTGCAAGATCCGCGACGATCCACCGATCGGGGGCGTGACGTGACGTTGGTGCGGCGGGTCTTGTCCGGTCCTGGCGGCTAGATGGACCCGACAGTCGATGCCTTCCTGGAGATGCTGACGGTCGAGCGCGGCGCCGCCGCCAATACGATCGCGGCCTACACGCTGGACCTGGGCGAATTCGCCGAATATGCGGCTGGCAAGGGCTGTTCGACGGCCGGGGCGGACGCGGCAACTTGCCAGGGCTATATGGCGTCGCTTCACGGTCGCGGCCTCTCCGCCCGCACGTCGGCGCGTAGATTATCCGCGCTCCGCCAGTTCCACCTGTTCCTGCTGCGCGAAGGGGTGCGTCAGGACGATCCGACCAGCCAACTCGACACGCCGCGCCTGCCGCGGCCGCTGCCGAAGTTCCTGGCCGAATCCGAGGTCGATGCGCTGCTGGAGGCGGCGACCCGAAAACCCGGCCGCACCGGGGCCTTGGGCCGGGCGGCGCTGGAACTGCTCTACGCCACCGGCATGCGGGTGTCGGAGTTGCTGTCGCTGCCGCGTTCGGCGCTGGGCGCGAAGGCGGAGGTCATGATCATCAGGGGCAAGGGCAACAAGGAGCGCATGGTGCCGTTGTCGTCGGCTGCGAAAGAGGCGGCGGGGGCGCTGCTGGCGGCGACCGAGGTGCAAAGCCGGTGGCTGTTTCCGGGGCGCGATCCGAAACAGCCGCTGACGCGGCAGGCTTTCTTTCTACTGCTGAAGCAGATCGCTCTGGAGGCGGGGTTGGACCCGGCGCGGGTGTCTCCCCATGTGCTGCGGCATTCGTTTGCGTCGCACATGCTGGCGCGCGGGGCGGATTTGCGCAGCTTGCAGATGCTGTTGGGGCACGCGGATATCTCGACCGTGCAGATTTATACGCATGTGCAAACCGAACGACTGCGGCAGGTGGTGGAGGAGCATCACCCGCTGTCGGAGGGGTGGAGGGGGCCGGCGGACCGGTAAGGCCGATCGAGATGACCAGAAGCCACTCCCTCTGGTTGGCGCGCGGCCGTCTGAAACGGTTTCCACCGGGATTCCCGTGCGGCCTGAGGCGAGATACGTAGCCCGTTCCACTTCCGTCATGGGTTGGACAAGCCGGGTCATGACGATGGGGGCTTGCTGGCGACGACATGTGAACGGACTTCAGGGCCGTGCCTGACGATCAATAGGGAAGGCGCGTCGCCACGTATGCGACAACGAGACCTGTTCAACCGTGGTGACATTTCTTGACTTGATTCCTAAATTAATCTACCATAAAGGAATGGAAACCTCATCCCCGCCGCACCCGGCCGACGATCCCTTCCCGTTCCTGTATCACCAGCTCATTTATACGCTGGTGGGTCTGCTACCGCCGCCGCTGAATGGCTCGCCCGAGGCACTCCGCGCCCGCGATCATGCCGCCATTGCCAAGGCGGCGGCACTGCTGCCGGTTGGCGCGAATGAGATCGATCTCGCCGCCCACTGCATCGCCGCGCGGGCACAGGCCGAGGAGATGTTGCGGCTGGTCCGGGAACACGAGGGCGACGTCGGGTTGGTGATCCGGCTGAATGCTCAGTACGGGTCGATGCTGCGGACCTCGCTGTCGGTGCATGGACGGCTGATGCGGGTGCAGGCGATCCGCCAGAAGCGGGAAACCAGCGAGGCCGCGGCGAAGGCGGATTCGTGGACTCAGTTTTTGAACGAGCGATTGATGCTGGCGGTGGCTGATGCACGAGTCAAACCGGTGGAGGCGGTTCGGCCTGCGGCGGCACCGGATGTGGCGGCGTTGGATGGTGGGGAGCCGGGAATCCAGGCGGATGAATCGGAAATTGAGACTGATTCTCATGGTGAGACTTTTGAGACGTGGATGAGAGCGCAGATGGGGAACCAGGGATCCAAGGGATCGGGTAGGGCGAGTCTGCGCGAGGGAGTGCTGGCAGCGATGGCGGAGGCGCGTTTGCCCGGCCGCGGGGCGCCT